>Ga0208103_1000229_pt1 | contig 25962 bp, 22 predicted proteins | sample CryBogmetaGMA75M_FD_184550 | JGI IMG/M metagenome (GOLD analysis project Ga0208103, IMG submission 184550) | Freshwater microbial communities from Crystal Bog, Wisconsin, USA - MA7.5M (SPAdes) | ecosystem: Environmental > Aquatic > Freshwater > Lake | place: Crystal Bog, Wisconsin, USA... | reverse complement strand
TCTGGGAGGCGATTTTGCGCCGAATGCCACCATGCATGGTGCAATGATGGCTCTTAAAGAGTTGCCTTCTACCGATAAGATCGTATTAATAGGGGATAAGGATAAGATCCTTACTTTTCTTAACGAAGAAAATGTAAGCCCCTCGAAGTTTGAGATCGTTGATGCACCCGATCTTATCGAAATGGATGAAAGTCCCACGAAGGCTCTTGTTAACAAGCCGAACTCAAGTATTTCAACTGGGTTCCGTATGCTGAAGCACGAGGAAATCAATGCCTTTGCGAGTGCCGGGAGCAGCGGGGCCATGCTTGTCGGAGCTATTTACAGTGTCGGTAACATCCAGGGTATTATCCGCCCAAGCTCTCCGGCCTATATTGCCAAAGAAAGTGGCGGGATTTCCACTCTTATTGATGTCGGAACGAATCCTGATGCGAAGCCTGATGTGATGTACCAGTTTGGTTTGCTGGGGTCACTTTTTGCCGAGCATGTGTTTCATATAAAAAACCCCCGTGTTGGGCTTCTTAACATAGGATCCGAAGAGAAAAAAGGAAGCCTGACCACACAATCTGCTTTTCAGCTGATGAAAGAATCGAAAGATTATAATTTCATAGGAAATGTTGAAGGCAGGGAGTTATTCAGGGATAACGTGGATGTGATCGTTTGTGATGGTTTTGTCGGTAACATTGTGCTTAAGCAGATCGAAGCGATGTACCGGGTTATGGTCAAACGTGGTATTAAAGACAGTTATCTTGACCGTTTCAATTATGAAATATACGGAGGTACTCCGATCCTGGGAGTGAATGGGAACGTCGTTGTCGGTCACGGGATCTCAAACAGTACCGCAATCAAGAACATGATCCTGCTCTCGAGGGATATCAATGAAGCTCAGCTTCCCGCCAGGATAAAACATGCCCTTGAGCAGTATACCATCAACAACATTTAACAAAAGTTTCATGACCAGAATCAGAGCGGCAATTACCGGAATTCAGGGGTGGGTTCCGCCATATATCCTGAACAATAAAGAGTTGGAGTCGATGGTAGATACTTCGGATGAATGGATCACTACCAGGACCGGGATCAAAGAACGGCATATACAGAAAGGTAAGGGTTTAGGGACTTCCGACATGGCCGCTGAAGCTGTTAAGGGACTGCTTGAAAAAACAAATACCCGCCCTGAAGAGATCGGGATGGTAATCTGTGCAACGGTTACTCCGGATATGATATTCCCTGCAACCGCAAATATAATCAGCGACAAGACAGGGATAAGGAATGCATTCAGTTTCGATATGAATGCTGCCTGTTCGGGCCTTCTCTATGCTCTTGTAACAGCATCCAAATTTATTGAAACAGGGTCTGTTAAAAAAGCGATCGTCATTGGCGCCGATAAAATGTCGTCAATCACCGATTATACCAGCCGTGACACCTGTGTTTTATTTGGGGATGCGGCCGGAGCCATATTACTGGAGCCAACCACCGAGGAAGTAGGTATTATGGATTCGATTATGCAGTCGGATGGTTCAGGCCGTTTCTACCTTCATATGAAAGCAGGTGGCTCTTTAAAGCCGCCTTCACACGAGACCATCGATGCAAAAGAGCATTTTGTTTACCAGGAAGGCCAGCCTGTATTCAAATTTGCTGTAACCAAAATGGCTGATGTGGCTGCAGAAATCATGGCCAGGAACAATCTGAAATCAGAAGATATTTCATATCTGGTTCCCCACCAGGCAAACCTTCGCATCATTGATGCAACTGCACGCCGCATGGGCGTTGGGACCGAGCAGGTTATGATCAATATTGAACGCTATGGAAATACCACCGGAGGGACAATTCCCTTATGCCTCTGGGAATGGGAAAACAAGCTGAAGAAAGGCGATAATGTAATACTGGCTGCTTTCGGAGGCGGATTTACCTGGGGCAGTATCTGGCTTAAATGGGCGTATTGATAAAAGGCGAGTTCGTTCAAGGTTTTTCTTCCAGCAACTTTTCAATAAATTTAGTGGTCTCATCACAAAACTTCGTATAGTGCTGCCCTGTGCCCGGGCCGGAAAATCCGGTTTCAACCTTTCGTATCACCCCTTTCCTGTCTTTGTAAAGGGAAGTCGGATAAGCCAGCCGGCCGTCAAGGTCAAAAAGCACCGAATGTAATGATTCGTGTCCACGGGGCCCTGCATAAAGAAAAGTATACTCCGCACCGGTCTGGGAAATAAAACGCTCCATCATGGTTTTTGAGGCATCGAAGGTTTTTTCTTCAAAACAAAGTGCAACCAGCTCAAGGCCTTTATCTTTGTAAGTTGTGTAAAGATTGTTGAAGAAGACAGTTTCATCCAGGCAATTCGGACACCAGGTTCCAATCGCCATTATAATAACCACCTTTTCTTTGAACCTTGGGTCAGTCAATGAAACAGTATCTCCGTTTATATCCTGAAAGCTAAATGCAAAGGGACGTGCATTTGGTTTTACTTTCACGAGTTCGTCCATTTTTGGCAGGCTGATTGTTTCATTTTTCTCGGCAGTCCAGCTTGATTTCCAGGTCGGGCTTCCAATGAACCTGCCGTTCTCAAGTTTCCCTTGCGCAGAAATATCGGCTGTGAGTATCAGCGTATGGGCCCCGTCAACCGATGAGACCATGAATTTTTTTCCTGAAACTTTTCCTTCCAGGTAACGATAATCTCCTCCAGTGTTAAGAATGGTTCCGGCAATATGTTCGTTTTCCTGAATAAACTCACCTATCATAACAGAGGAATCAGGAGTGCCTGCATTTTCGGTGATCTTCCAACGGCCTGACAGATTCGCCCCGGCTTTTTGACCGGCCCATGGAAAGCGGTCCGTGACACCCGGCACAGCATAAAATGAATACCATTTTTGTGCTTCCTTTCCCTTCGGATAATATCTGCCGATCAGAGAATCATGTCTGATGACTGCAATAATTTCTGACATAAATACAGGAAATTTCATGAAGACGGAATCACCTGAGATGGCAAATTCGTGGATCATAATGGTCTCTCCCGCATTTGAAACTTCAATAAGCTTTTGCCCGTCGGGCGTGATGGCATAGATCATGTTAAATGGAAGATCCATGTCATGTTCGGTGCTGTCAATACGCAGTACGCCCAGATAGGGTCCCTGTTTCATGACATTGTTGCGAATACAGCCCCCCGCCAGTATTGTGATCAGTGATAATAGAAAAATAGTTTTTCTCATCTTGATGGTTTTTTCTCCCGCTAAATTCCCTTTTCGACCGGGGCGGAATCCGGGTCCAGAGCTTTGCCCCGGGGTTAACAGCTATTTATTCCCTGATAAAATGTTGCATATTAAAAGGAATTTCCAGGGATAATTCTACCAGCCCTTTCAATTCCCCATCCACAACCCAGGGGGTTTGATAGATCAACTTTTTCTTTCCTTTTTTCTCTATGGTATACACATTTTTCACTTTTTCTTTCATGATTCTTCCGATGATCTTTTTTGAGTCGTCATTGTGACACTCCATAAGATCCCTGCCAGGTAAAGGCGGTTCGCCTGGTTTTACAAAAGTTTGTTCGGCCGTTTCATTGGCATAGATCACCTTTCCACTCAGGTCGCTTACTATTACTGATCCGTCCAGCTTCTCAATCCATTCCATGGTTTTTCATCTGTTATATTCTGGTTTATTATTCTGCTAGGGTCCCGCCATAGCAGCTTTCAGCAAAGTCATCAGCAGAGAACGATCAATTATTTCAACAGTGAAATTCCTGACGCTCCTGCGCTGCAATATGTTCATAAGCATCGTATCAGAATTTTCAGACATGCTGCAGAAAAATTACTCAAAGATAGAAAAATGAATTCATACCATAACATTTATTAATTTCTTCCGGTAAATTCCCCTCCCTTCCGGAGCAGAAGCAGGGTCAGGAACTTGCCCTGAGATACTCACCTTTTGATTTTAAATTCACATCCTGCTGTTTAAAAAAATGTATTTCAGGGAGTAAGGTATAGCTTAAAAGGAGCGATATTCGCAGCTTGATTTTTTGATATGGAGAACGAAAATTATAAGATACTTGCTGTTGACGATAATCCTAAGAACCTTAAAGTCCTGGCAGCATTGCTTGCACCTCAAAGCTATAAGGTCGATTATGCTTTCAGCGGGCCGGAGGCTATCAATATCCTTGAAGCCGAAAGTTATGATCTCATTCTGCTTGACATTATGATGCCCGGGATGGATGGTTATGAGACTTGCGTGAGGATCAGGAGCATGACAAAGAATAACCTTGTGCCTGTGATCTTTCTGACTGCCAGGACTGATATGGCCAGCCTTAATAAAGCCTTCACCAGCGGCGGTGTCGATTACATCACAAAACCTTTCTCGCCCGAGGAACTTCTTGCCAGGGTGAGGACACATCTTGAACTTAAATCAAGCCGCCAGCAACTTCTTGAGGTTAACTCCTGGCTGGAGATGAAGGTTAAAGAACGGACCGAAGCGTTGAGATCGGCGCATGAGGAACTGGAAAAAGCTTACCGGAGCCTGCAATCCCTTGACAAAGCCAAAACAGATTTCCTGCATATGATCCACCATGAAGTCCGCACTCCGCTTAATTCGATTCTTGGATTTACATTGATTCTTCAGGATGAAGTGGAACAACCGGAAGTCAAGGAACATGTTGATTTTATCTTCCGTTCATCAAAGCGGCTTGAGAAATTTCTGGCAGTAGTATTGCAACTCACGGAACTTATCGCCAGGGATCACCCGCTTCAGAAAAATCCTGTATCCCTTCACAAGATCCTGGAGATGAGTTTGAATGAATACATTTTACTAACCGGTAAGAAAGGCATCAACACAATGATTGATCCCGGGTTGACAACAATAATAGTGGAAGGGAATGAGAAATTATTAAGGAATTGCCTGCTGGGGATTGTTGAGAATGCGATAGAATATTCTCCGGAATCAGGTGAAATCAGAATTCGTTTAATTACTGAAAAAGGGTTTACAGGTTGCGAAATTTCCGATCAGGGACCTGGCTTCAGCGAACAGGCACTTAAAAATCTTTTTACACTCTTCGGACTTGGGAATGAGCACATTGACGAAAATGTGGGGCTTGATCTCTGCCTCGCGAAGATGATCATGGATGCTCACGGGGGTAAGGTCGAAGCCTGCAATAACCCTGAAGGCGGGGCTTCGGTGAAGCTGATGTTTCCAGCTATCTAAAAGGGTTTGATTTCTCCACTCAGCTTATGCGGTGTGCCGGAGCTTTGTCCCGGTCTTAGATATCCGGGATTGGATATCCGATATCCATGATCCCATATTTTGTAACGCTTTTACGCATATTTTCTAAAAAAAACGTACCTTTGCACACTTTTTTTCGAGGATGAAAACGAAATACACCGAGTACAAAAACCTGGACCTTACAAAAATCGGGAAGGACATCCAGTCCTATTGGAAGGAGAATAATACGTTTGAAAAAAGCCTTGAGCTTACCCGGGGCAAGTCTCCTTATATCTTTTATGAAGGCCCCCCTTCGGCAAACGGTGTTCCCGGGATCCACCATGTGATGGCCCGGACCATAAAGGATATCTTCTGCAGGTACAAGACGATGAAGGGTTTCTATGTAAGCCGTAAAGCCGGCTGGGATACACACGGACTTCCCATTGAGATCGGTGTCGAGAAAAAACTCGGGATAACGAAGGAAGACATCGGCAAAAAGATTTCCATCGAAGATTATAATAAAGAATGCCGCAGCGAGGTGATGAAATACAAGGATCTCTGGGATGAGCTTACGGTACAGATGGGTTACTGGCTGAACCTCGATGATCCGTATATCACTTACGAGAACAAATATATTGAATCGGTATGGTACCTTCTTGGCAAGCTTTATGAAAAAGGCCTTCTTTACAAAGGTTTCACGATACAGCCATATTCGCCTGCCGCAGGGACCGGCCTGAGCACCCATGAACTCAATCAGCCGGGAGCTTATAAAACGGTTAAAGACAACACCGTTGTTGCACAGTTCAAAGTCATCCAGAACGAAAAATCCGGGTTTCTTTTCAATGATCCGTTTGGCGATGTTTATTTCCTGGCATGGACAACAACTCCATGGACCCTTCCTTCAAACACCGGACTTGCAGTAGGCAAGGACATCACCTACATTGTCATAAAGACTTATAATCCCTATACTTTCCGTGAACAGACGGTGATCATGGCCCGGGATCTGATTCACCAGTACCTCCCCGAAAAGAATTCACATCTCGAGCTGGAAGAATATTATGAAGGGCAAAAGAATATCCCTTACAGGATTATCGCGGAATACAAAGGCTCTGACTTTGAAAATATACGTTACGAACAGCTTCTCCCTTATGCCCTGCCCGAAGAAGGGGATCCTTTCAGGGTTGTGATCGGGGATTTTGTCACGACCGTTGACGGAACCGGTATAGTGCATATTGCGCCCAGCTTCGGAGCTGATGACTTCAGGGTTGGCAAACAATACGGGCTGGGCTCTCTGACCCTGGTTGACAAGCAGGGGAAATTCACGGAACAGATGGGTGAATTCGCAGGGCGGTATGTCAAGATCGAATACGACGATGACTGTGCCAACAAAGAATGCCCCCCGGTTGATATTGATATCATCGTCAAGCTGAAACATGAGAACAAGGCATTTAAGTCTGAGAAGTACGAACATTCCTATCCACATTGCTGGCGGACTGATAAACCTGTGCTGTATTATCCCCTTGATTCATGGTTCATCCGTACCACGGCCTATAAGGATGAAATGATCCGCCTCAACAACACCATCAACTGGAAACCCGAATCCACCGGTACTGGTCGTTTCGGGAACTGGCTTGAGAACCTTGTCGACTGGAACCTTAGCCGTTCCAGGTTCTGGGGGACTCCACTACCCATCTGGAGGACTGAAGATGGTAAAAATGAGATCTGTATAAGTTCTGTGGGGCAGCTTAAAAAAGAAATTGAAAAGGCCTTTCAGGCAGGATTAATGAAAACCAATCCACTCGCGTTATTTAACGAAGGGGATCTGACCGATGCGAATTACAGGACTTTTGACCTTCACCGTCCTTTCGTGGATGATATTGTACTTGTAAGCGATGATGGGCAGGCTATGCGCAGGGAAACTGATCTTATTGATGTCTGGTTTGATTCCGGGGCCATGCCATATGCCCAGTATCATTACCCCTTTGATAAAAGCCGCAGCCTGGAAAGTTTTTTCCCGGCCGACTTCATCGCTGAAGGTGTTGACCAGACCCGTGGATGGTTTTTCACCCTGCATGCTATTGCAGTGATGCTGTTTGACTCGGTATCGTTCAAGACCTGTGTTTCCAATGGTCTTGTACTTGATAAATCGGGGAATAAGATGTCGAAACGCCTCGGGAACGCAGTTGACCCTTTCGAAACAATAAAAAAATTCGGCCCGGATGCCACACGATGGTATTTGATTACCAACTCCCAGCCATGGGACAACCTGAAATTTGACGAGAGCAGTATTTCAGAATCCCAGCGCAAATTCTTCGGTACCTTGTACAACACTTATGCCTTCTTTTCACTCTATGCAAATATCGACGGATTTTCATACTCTGAAGCAGAACTTCCGTTGAGCGAACGCCCTGAAATTGACCGCTGGATTCTCTCGGAATTAAACTCACTAATCAGGTTTGTTGATGAGAGCTATGAAGACTATGAGCCAACGAGGGCCGGCCGTGCAATTGCTGATTTTGTTGACGAACATCTGAGCAACTGGTACGTGCGCCTTTGCCGCCGGCGTTTCTGGAAAGGTGATTACTCATCCGATAAAGTCAGTGCATACCAGACTCTTTATACCTGTATCGAGACTGTTGCCCAGCTGATGGCCCCTATATCACCATTCTTTGCCGAACAGATTTTTACGGACCTTAACAAGGTCTCAGGACGAAAAAATGAGGGTTCTGTGCATCTTTCTGAATTCCCGGCATCTGATGCTTCAATGATCGACAAACAACTGGAAGTGAGAATGGAGATAGCCCAGAAGGTCTCCTCGATGGCCCTTTCGATCAGAAAAAAAAACAATATAAGGGTACGACAGCCGTTGAACCGTATCCTGATCCCCTTGTTAAATGAACAGTTAAAAGAACAGATCGAATCGGTAAAGAATCTCATCCTTTCCGAAGTGAATGTGAAGCATATTGAATATATCACTGATACCGAGGACATCATTTCGAAAAAAATCAAACCGGATTTCAAAAAACTCGGATCGAAATGCGGAAAAGACATGAAGATGATCGCAGAGGATATGAAAGAGTGGAACCAGATCGTGATTGCTGAATTCGAGAGGGAAAAGTCGTTCACGAAGACATACCCGAACGGCAACGCATACACCTTTGCACTGAGCGATGTGGAGATACAGTCAAACGATCTGCCAGGTTACAACACAGCCACAATGGGAGCCCTGGTCGTTGCTTTGGATACTGCAATAACTCCCGAATTAAAGAATGAAGGTATTGCAAGGGAACTGATCAACCGTATCCAGAACCTGCGCAAGGATAAAAAATTCGAAGTGACTGATAAAATCCGCGTGAAAATACAATCTCATCCTGAAATGGATGAAGCGGTGAATCAGAATTTTTCTTACATTTGCAGCGAAATTCTGGCTCAGTCTTTTACGATCACAGGAAAACCGGAAGGTAATGAAATTGATGAGATTGAACTGACGGAAACAATTAAAACCCATATTTCCATCGAAAAGATGGATTGATTTACACACGGCAGGGAGCAAGATTTCTGTCGTTGTTTATTTTAGAACCTTAACCTGACGAGCTATGAAAAAAGCAGCAGCACCGGATAAAGCAAAGACAAGGTATACCGACGAGGAACTCGAAGAGTTCAAACAGATCATTCTTCAGAAACTTGAAAAGGCCCATAATGATTTGCAGCTTCTTACCGATGCATACACAACCGGTAATGAGCATGACACTAATGATACTTCACCGACCTTCAAAGTTCTTGAGGAAGGATACCAGGTTTTTTCAAAGGAAGAGAACAGCAAATTTGCCGCACGCCAGGAAAAATTTATCAAATCTTTGGAAAACGCCCTTGTCCGCATTGAAAACAAGAGTTACGGCATATGCCGAGTAACCGGCAAACTCATCCCGAAAGATCGTTTACGTTCTGTTCCCCATGCAACTCTCAGTATTGAAGCAAAACGCATACAGACTGCCCCTGCAGTTCTCCAGCGACAGGCCATAGATCTGTTGGATCACGAAGAATGAAAAAAGCAGTCTGGATCGTACTCCTGATCCTCATCGCGGATCAGATTCTGAAAATCTGGATCAAAACCACGTTTTATATTGGAGAAAGCCATCCGGTGCTCGGCCATTGGTTCTATCTTCATTTTACTGAAAATGAGGGCATGGCTTATGGTCTGAAACTGGGCGGACAATTAGGGAAGCTGGCCCTTAGCTTATTTCGCCTGATGGCAATTGCAGGTATTTGCTGGTGGCTTTATACTGCAACAAAAAAAGGGGCAGGGACCCTGATGGTTGTTTGTATCTCCCTGATACTTGCCGGTGCCATCGGGAATATTATTGACTCAGCATTTTACGGGATGATCTTCAATGAAAGTTCTTATATGCAGCTGGCAACTTTTTTCCCGAAAGGAGGTGGGTATGCTTCTTTTTTGCATGGGAAGGTAGTTGATATGTTTTACTTCCCTATCATTGAAACACGTTTCCCGGGCTGGGTCCCATATTTCGGAGGGGATGATTTCGTTTTTTTCAGGCCCGTTTTTAATATAGCTGATTCAGCGATCACAACAGGTGTCCTGATGCTGATTGTATTTCAGAGGAAGATCTTTCCCAGTAGTAAATAGCGAGAAGCGAAAAGCGAAAAGCGAAAAGCGAGAAGCGAAAAGCGAGAAGCGAGAAGCGAAAAGCGAAAAGCGAAAAATCAATTAGCAGGGTAGCGAAATTAATACAATCCCCGGGTTTGTTCAGTCGAGCCCGGGCTTTCTTTTCCTGATAATCAGGTAAAGTTCTGAAAACTCAGATTTCGCTTTTCGCTTCTCGCCTTTCGCTACCTCACTCTAATGGAACTTCCAACCCTAAGCTTCGTATTTGTTTTGATTTTATTCATGGCGCAGATCTCCTTCACATTAGTGTGATATTTCTTCGCCAGGCGGCCAAGGGTATCGCCGTTTTTGATCTTATAATAAACGGCATTGACATTATAATCGTTGGGATAAAAAACTTTTTTCGTGATGGGGAAATTTATTGCAATAAGTTTCTGGTTATCAAAATCTATAACCCGTAAGGCATCCATTGGAATATCCTTGTACCTGAGCTCAAAATGGCAGTGAGGCCCGCGGCTCCTTCCGCTTGAACCGCCCAGGGATATCGGGTCCCCTGCTTTTACGATCTGGTTAACCCTTACCAGGATCTTTGAATTATGGGCATAATAGGATTCAAGCCCGTTATAATGACGGATTATGACCAGGTTGCCGAATCCTCCCCGGTTGTATTTTGCATACCGGATCACACCATTGAAAGCTGCCCTGACAGTATCACCCTTGTTGAGTTTGATATCAAGTCCTTTATGGGTATATGTAAAACCTCTGAAAAGATGGCCATAAATCGGCATGTGAAAAGGATGAAGGGAATCGGCCAGTAACAGTAAAGTATCCCGGACTGAATCCCTCTGCATTTTATAGGCAAATATCTGGTCGTTAATCCACTGGCTGCTGAATATTCCTGTGGAATCCTCTTCAATGCTCATCATCACAGGTTCGTTCTCAAGGTATTCCCAAGTGAAATTTTTATACAAAAGAACTGTTCCGTTTTTCGTTTCAACTGTATCGGTAATGGCATCAACGTTTCGCTGGCCAAACGACATAATAGGAAGCAAAATCAGAACAAGTAACCACTTCTTGCTCATAAGCATTTTATAAAATATGTTAGGGCTGATAATAGTTGAACGTTAAAAATAGTGATTTATTCTTTTGTGGTTTGTTCATTTCATCAAATTACCGTAGGTTTGTATAAATTTTGGAAAGGAATATGCAAGCACAAGTATCCAGGAAAGAATTGGTCAAGGGGAAGATATTGCAGATCATCGGCCCGGTTATTGATGTGACTTTCGATGAAGGAGTGGCCCTTCCGAATATCTATGATGCTCTTGAGGTTAAAAATGCAAATGGAGAAGCGATCGTTCTCGAATGCCAGTATGATATTGGGGAAAATACGGTCAGGACTATCGCCATGGATTCTACCGACGGCCTTCACCGCGGTATGGAGGTCGTCGAAAGAGGCGGCCCCATTTCGATGCCTGCAACGGATGATATCAAGGGAAGGTTATTTAATGTGATCGGAAATCCTATCGATGGCCTTGGTGAGGTTTCAAAGGCACGTACTTATCCCATTCACCGTGATCCTCCGCCGTTTGATCAGCTGTCGACCACAAAAGAGGTTCTTTATACTGGGATCAAGGTCATCGACCTTATTGAACCCTATTCTAAAGGCGGAAAGATCGGTTTATTCGGTGGCGCCGGCGTTGGCAAGACCGTTATCATTATGGAACTGATCAATAACATCGCGAAAAAATATTCAGGCATGTCGGTATTTGGCGGTGTTGGTGAGCGTACCCGTGAAGGGAACGACCTTCTTCGCGAGATGATCGAATCAGGTGTTATCCGTTATGGCAAGGAATTTACAGAAGCTATGGAAAAAGGCGGATGGGACCTTTCGAAAGTTGATCGCAAGGAACTTGCCGAGTCACAGGCCACCTTGGTGTTCGGGCAGATGAACGAACCTCCCGGTGCACGTGCCCGGGTTGCTTTATCAGGGCTGACCGTTGCCGAATATTTCCGCGACGGGGACGAGAAATCGGGCGGCCACGATATCCTTTTCTTCATTGACAACATCTTCCGTTTCACCCAGGCCGGTTCAGAAGTTTCGGCATTGCTTGGACGCATGCCTTCAGCTGTTGGTTATCAGCCTACTTTAGCAACGGAAATGGGGATCATGCAGGAAAGGATCACCTCCACCAAAAGGGGCTCTATCACTTCGGTGCAGGCTGTTTATGTCCCTGCCGATGACCTTACCGATCCTGCGCCTGCAACAACATTTGCCCATCTTGACGCGACCACGGTGCTTAGCCGTAAAATATCCGAATTAGGGATTTATCCGGCTGTTGACCCCCTCGATTCCACTTCAAGGATTTTGTCTCCTGATGTGGTGGGAGAAGAACATTATAATACTGCGCAAAAAGTCAAGCGGATTCTTCAGAGATACAAGGAACTTCAGGATATCATTGCCATTCTTGGTATGGATGAACTTTCCGATGATGACAAGCTGGTTGTTGCACGTGCACGTCGCGTTCAGAGATTCCTTTCCCAACCCTTCCATGTTGCTACCCAGTTTACCGGTATTCCGGGAACATTCGTCAACATCGAAGATACCATCAAGGGATTCAACATGATCATGGATGGGAAAGTGGATGAATATCCCGAATCGGCCTTCAACCTTGTCGGAACAATCGAGGAAGCTATTGAAAAAGGAAAGAAAATTCTTGCAGAATCAAAATAGCGAATCACTCGCATCTTTATACAATGAAAGTTGATATTATAACTCCCGATGCCACACTGTTTTCAGCCGACCAGGTTGAACTTGTGCAATTACCGGGAATTGACGGCTCCTTCGAACTGCTGAACGATCATGCTCCTTTGATTTCAATACTGAAGAAAGGCAGAATAAAACTTAAGAGCAAGGGAGAAAAGGAGCAGTATTTTGATATTAACGGAGGGGTCATCGAAGTACTTTCCAATAAAGTACTGATCCTCGCGGAATAAACTGCGTATTCCAATACTATTAATAGAATCTCAGCCTTGAATCCGTGATCTTGGCAGTTTTCTGCAGGGCCGGATAAACCGAGCTTGCCGCACGCTGTTCAAAATTGGATTTTGCCTGTTGCAGTTCAGCGGACAAATCATCTTTTTTCGGGGCATCGTTAAACCCGTCTATCAGAACCGCATAAACTCCATAACGTCCCTGCAGGGGCCCCAGCAATTTAGAAGAAGGGGAGGTGAAAAGAATACCGATCACTTCAGGGTCACGGGCAACAGCTGCACGATTCATCCCGTTAAAGGTGATCACGGCAGTATCAACCTTGGTCTTCATCTGTGTTGCGATCGCGTAAAGATCCTTCGAATTGGCCATAACCTTTGCAAGTTTTTCGCCTTCAATCCCTACCTTCTTGAAACCTCTTACTGAAGGTTCGAGTCTTGATTTTACAAGATCAAGTGGGATAGCTCCCTTCGGAGTCGCATTTTTAAGTATGGCAACCATGTATTTGCCCTGGAGGTCAAAAACAGGAGAAATATCACCAACCTTCGAATTTTCAGAAAATGCCCAGCGGACAACCTCCCTGGCATTTGTCATTCCCATAACGGAATTATCGGTTTCTTTCAAATTAGGCATTTGCCGTTTTGAAAGACCCTGCTGAGATGCGGCTTTGTCAAATGCTTCGGAAGTCCTGTACTGGCCTGCAAACGCGCTGGCCTTCGTATAAGTGTCCTGATATGTCTGGTTACTTGGATCAATATTCCTTGCAAGAACTGCAACTTTGATCTTTTTAACGGGTTTTGTTTTATCGTCAAGCCTGAAGATGGCATAACCGATTCTGGTCTCGAGTACCTTGAATTCTTTAAGTTTCATTTTCAACCCGGCATCAAAGAATAATGCAAGGTTCGGATTACCATCGGTAAGCGCTTTTAATACTCCGCCATCATCTTTTGCCGTTCCGAAATCGGAATTATTTCTTGCGAAATCAACGATCATCTCAGGTTTCTTCTTCAGTATGTTCATAAGGCTGTCAGCCTTGGCCTTAGCCTGTTCTTTCGTACGCTTGATACTTTCATTTCCCTGACTTGCAAAAGCGATCAGACATTGAATGCCTTTCATTGTATCGGGACGTTCCTGGACATCCAGGAGCTTTGCCATCAGCCAAACATTATTCTGTTCAAAAGGACTGACAAAAGATCCCGGTTTGGCATCAAAAAGCAGTGAGTCAAGGCGGCCGGCCAGCACTCCCTTCTTTACATAGTTAGTATCGTATTTCTTATCCGAATTGGCGTTCATGAAGGTGATGGGGTCAGATGTAGCCTGAAAATCTTTATAAAGATTAATGACGTCTTCGGATGTCTTTTTCCTGTCGGTCTGGCTGGGAACTACATCAAAAGTAACGAAATCAATATCGCGGAAAGATTCTTCCTGATAGAAGTACTGAATATTCTTATTGTAAAAGGCCTGATAGTCTGCATCGGAGATCTTTACAGTGCTGTCGGGGATCAGGGAAGAATTCGGGGCAACAAACCTAAGATGCATCGAACGGTTTTTGTTCACATAATCCTGTTTCAGGAAAGCTTTAGGCATATAAAAGGATTTTGCCACCAGGTTATTGAATTTGGTTTCCTGACGGTCGTCTTTGATAGCCTTTTCAAAAGACAGCCATTGTTTCCTGGCCTTGGGTTCCATCTGGTCAAGCTGTTTCAGGTAGTTCAGGACAAGAGCCGGATCGTAGATGCCGGTTTTGGGATCTTTAAAATACTGGAGTATATATCTGTGGGGCTGTTTCCCCTGAACCTGGTCGAAAAGTTCATCCGGCGTTACAACAAGACCGATCTCTTCGTATTCCTTGCCCATGATGACTTCCTTAATCATGTTGTCATATACACTCTGACGGATCTGAAAAGATTCCTGGTCGGTAATTTTCTCATTACCACGATTTTCCTTCTGCGCTTCCAATGCTTCCTCAACCTTGCCCGAGAAATCAGTGTAAGGGATCTCTTCCCCGCTAACCACGGCAATGTCGGTCGTTCCGCGGGCCCTCTTTTTTCCAAAGTCTCCAATAACAAAAGCAGCAATTGCCACCCCTACAATGATAACCGCAAGGCCTGATTGCTTTCTGATAGTTCCAATAATCGCCATTATTCTTAGTTTTAAAAGGAGTGCAAAAGTAGGAATTATTTGGGAAACCTCCAAAACATGTACATATTCAGACCGAGTCTTTCTTTAACATCATCTGGCCGGTAGGATTTTTAAAGCTGTAACGTGTAAAAGCTTCATCCGATTCCAGATCATTTCCATAGAGGACTTTCCCCGGCGTAATGACTTTAATAGGATCATTATTATAGATACGGTGGTTTCGCTCATCCCAGATGAGATGTTCGGTGTTGAGCTGTTCATTCTTTTGCTCGTTACGAACAATAACATTTCCCCTTCCTTCCATATATCCTTTATAATCGAACCGGATTCCATACATGGCTGTAATGGATGATTTGACTCTCATTACGGAATCATACATGATAATTTTAAAACCCCTGGGGAAGTCCATCCTGGGATTTTTACCTACATACTCGTTCAGGAGAGGTGCAGTGAGCCTGGCCTGGACCTTGCCGGAATCACTGAACAGGACCTCAACGTCATTTGCCGACATATAGGGATCTTCATTACTGTGGAGTCTGCCTGAAACAGCTTCTTCGTCTTTCGTACAGGAGGTAAAAAGAAGGAGGATAAGCTGCAGCATGGCCAGGATCCTGACAGACTGAGGGTTTATCCATGTTCTCACGGTCATCAGAAGTACTTTCGTTTATGGAACCAGCGTTCATAAATTGAGAATCCCAGAACGAATTTGAAATACGTTTCCCTGATAAGGTCACCCTCGATGGTACCCCTGGAACCAAACTGGCCACCTATATTCATCATGGTTTTCATTCCTCTGAGAGGGAGGCCGAAGCCGACAGAGATACCGTATTCATTAAGCTGTTTTCCTCTAAGCTGCAAATAAGTGCGGTCAAAATAAAAGCCAAGCCGGTATCTGATCCTTGCAACATAACTTCCGTAATTATCGGCATTGGGGATTAATTCACCTCCAACCGAGACCTGGTAGCTGTTTGCCAGGGAATCGCTTGCACCAAAAGCCCTGTAAGACTTCCAGTTCTGGTAGCGGTAATCGGCTGTTACCAGGAAGTTATCTGATTTCTGAAAAGTAATACCACCGCCGGCTGTCCAGGGAAGGAGGATGGATCCCTTGTATGAGTCAACTGTAACAATAGTGTCTTCCGGAGTATCCACGCCGGCTGAACTGATCAGGAAAGTCTGGGCAAGTGCGCTTCCATGAGCCGTGATACTTGTGTTTGGGGCGAAAACGGCCCCAAGAACGATCGACATATCCTTTTTCATCCTGATTCTGTACTGGGCTCCGAAAGTATAGTAGAAATCTCCGACAGTGACGTAATTGTCAACCTTGAAATTCATCGTATGAAGGGAATCAGCAAATATGGCTAAAGATTCCCTCGTGGAATTTCCGAAAAGATAAGAAATATTTACGCCAACGGAAAAGTCCTTCGTAATGTTAAATGCATTTCCCCAGAAAAAGCGGTTTATACCACCAGAACCGCTGTACAGCATCAGGATAGTTCCTGCGGCGGCGCTTTCCTGTGTACTGACAACATTGTATCCAACATCGCTGAAAGGTACCAGTCCGAGAGCCGTTTTCCACCATTTGGTCACCGGAATCCCGAACGAAAGATAGCCCAGGGATGCATAAGAACGGGATGTACTCTGAAGCCTGGAGGTAAGCCGCACCGACTCGGCACTGAATCCACCTTCAAAAACAAAGGAAAGGGAATCGAAAGCGCCATAGGAGGCAGGGTTCGTATAATTTATATGACTCGAGCTGCGAAGGGCAATACCGGTCTGACCAAGTGAGAAATTCCACGCATTATTATTTCCGCTCAGATCGCCAAGACCAAAACGTGAGTAAGGAGAAGCAATACGGATCTGTGCATTCAGCCCTGGCAACAAACAAAACAGGAACAGGGGAAGCAGCAGGTATTTTTTAATCGGTTGTTCCGGCATTCAGTTCGAGAATTTTATATAATCCCTCAATAACAATATTTGGGACTGCAAAGGTCTTAATTTTTAACCGCTTATCAAAATATTTAAGATCACCTCCGCTTAGGATCACTTTTAACCTGTTGTGCTTCTGAAGATACTGGGTAATTATCCCTTCAACTTCGGCCAGCGTACCGTTGATCACCCCCGATAGAATCGATTCCCGGGTAGTCTTTCCAGTAAGATTGGCGCGGCTCTTACCAGATATCAACGGTAATTTACCGGTAAAAGTATGAAGTGCACGAAATCGCATCTGAATTCCCGGTGAAATTAATCCGCCCAGGTATTCCCCTTTTTGATTTACAAAATCATACGTGATACCGGTACCTGCATTGACCACCAGAACCGGGTCGGCCGGGAACCGGAGATGAGCCGCTACAACAGCAGCCAGCCGGTCTTTCCCCAGGGTCTCAGAGGTTTTGTACTTGTTTATAACCGGGACCGGGGTATTTTCATTCAATTCTGTGAATATAAACTGTTCCTGCAGGTATTTATTTACTGAATGCGGATAGTCGATCACCGAAGAAAGAATGCAATGCGTGATGCCGGGATTTTGTTGCACGTACCGGCGGACCGCCCTGAGGTTGAACCCGGGCAGGATGGTAATAGTGTTAAGCCGGCCTTTACTGAACAGGGCAAGTTTTTTATTTGTATTTCCCAGGTCAATGATCAGATACATCTTGATTTACGATTTGCGATTTGCGATTTACGATTGAAGAAAGACCCTTTTATTCGTAATTCGTAAATCTCCACAAAGGTATTGGAAATTTAAAAATTCTTTCTATTTTTGCACTCCCATTTCGGGAGATGGCGTCGTAGCTCAGATGGTAGAGCAGAGGACTGAAAATCCTTGTGTCACTGGTTCGATTCCAGTCGATGCCACGAAAATGAAGACCTTGAACATTGATTATCAATTAGTTCGAGGTTTTTTTATGTCAAATTGGGCAAGTTTTGGGCAACAATTGATATGGAACTACCCGGAACTATTCAGAACTATAGATACTGTGGAAATAGGGGAGTGGGAACTATTCGGAACCATCCGGTGAGGCTGATGATTGTATCTCAAAGACGCGCAATGATAATCTTATCACCTTGTCTTTAAATTCAGAGAACCTACTTCCCATATCCAGATATGGTTGACCCGGAAATGTATATTTCTGCGGAGAACCTCTTCTTTTTAAAGGGGAGTAAGTCGTTTGTGTTCTGCCAATGCCAAGTCCTTCATTTTTTATTTCTCTCAAAAAGAACTTGTTAGGAATAATAAAATGGGCTCTTAGGACATCGTTTTTTTGATAATATCTGAAAAACAGAAGATGAATACCCCTAGTATTATTGATATTACTAATCTCCGGTAAAAGATTTATAGATACATAAGCAGATTTAGCTCTTTCTACAAAACGTAGATTATTTTCAATGATAATTGAACTAAAGGACACCTTTAATGATCCAATCACTTCTTTTAATTTTATTTGAGTGTCAGGTGGCATTTCAGAATAAAGTGATTTTATCGGAAGGTCGCTTGAAAATCCTTTAGTTGGTCCAGAGAAAAAATCATTATTCTGCTCATCCTTCATTTCTGTTATTGAATCAGGAAGAACCACATTAATGATTTCCACTCCTATAATTTGTTCAAGTCTTAATAGCTCTTGCAAAGGTGGAAGCTTTTGCCGGCCTAAGATTTTACTAACCTGACTATTACTTAACTTGAGCCATTTTGCCTTCTCATGAATAAGTAACGGTCCGTGCTCTTCAATGGAAACCTTTAAAGCCAATTTAATCTGATCGATTTTATTCACCATTGATCATTTATCATTATTGGTTTATGTCTCTTTATTATTGGGCTAAAAAAAATAATTCTCCAAAAGTGTACAATTTGGAAAAAATTATAGTAATTTAGCAGCCGAACAAAATACAGTGTAAATATATGAAAGAGCTGGATATGCCGACCAAATTGACCACCCTACGCCGATTTAAATTGACCACCTTTCGCCGGGCAGTTTGACCACCCCCTTCTGGATGTACAAAAAACGATCTTTTTCCTTAGACTGTTAGGCATAATACAAATTTACTTTTTTTTCATTTCCATTTCTATCCTTATTAATTCGAGTCTTTTTGTTTTCTGCGTAGTGATTCTCCAAGAAGATCCAGGCGATGGGCATCATGAACAATGCGATCCAGGATAGCATCTGCAACGGTCTGTTCTCCGATCACCTCGTACCACTGGGCTACGGGTAATTGTGAGGTAATAATAGTTGATCGGGTTCCATGCCGGTCTTCAACGATTTCCATCATGACAGATCGACTGTGACCATCCATGGGCTGGAGCCCGAAGTCATCGAGGATTAGCAGATCTTGCCTCTCGATCCTGGATATTTCTTTGATGTATGATCCATCGGCCTTAGCCATTTTCAAGCGGGTGAACAGCTTGGTAATGTTTGCATACAATACTTTGTAACCAAGGGTGCAGGCCTGGTTTCCGATAGCTGAAGCAATAAAACTTTTGCCAATGCCCGTACTGCCGGTGATAAGTAGATTTTCCTTTCGGTCAATAAACGTGCATTCAGCCAATCGCATTAACTGGTTTTTATCCAGATTGCGATCTAAGTCAAAGTGCAGTTGTTCCATATTGGCCTTATACCTAAATCGGGCATTGCGCATCTGGCGTTCAATGCGGCGATTATTGCGGTCGTCCCACTCTGAGTCAATCAGCATAGACATCATCTCATCGACCGTTAATTTTGCCATTTGGCCGTTTTCCATGGTTGTCGTAAAAGCCCGCACCATTCCATAGAACTTCATTTGTTTCATTCGTTGAAGGGTTTGTTCGTTCATGATTATTGGGTTTTAAGTGATAAAAAAACAGGCCGTCCCCTGGAGTGAGAGAACGACCTGTGGGTTGGTTACTTGTAATACTTTTTGCCTCGGATATTACGATGCAGGGGTAATAACTGATCGTCCTTCTCTTCATCCACAGTATCGCGGTCAAGTCCCTTTTCAAGGATAACACGGATCGTATGATAACTGTAATCGCCATAGATCAGCGCACGTCGGCAGGCGTTGTTAAGACGTTCTTTCCCGGCCCTTGCAGCAAAGCTCAACACCCCCTGGCACGAGCGATATGCTTGCTCAGGATGCTGTCGAAGGCTCAACAACTGGATAATGTATTCTTTTACATAAGTTCCTACATCAGCAGCGCGCTCAATAAATTTATCCGGGTTCCAGTCACCAAGAAAGCGATGCTGGGAAGCCAGGTGTTCATTCACCCAGGTATGGCCGAAGGGGTGACGATTACGCTTATGTAAGGCAATCCGTTCATACCGATGATATACTTCAACCTCGCTCTGGCTGTACAACAAGGTTACTTTCTTACCAATGAAGAGGTAGGGAACGCTGTAGTAATGTTTGTCTTCTGACAAGCACACATAGTTGTTCTTCATGACTGTGACTATTTTACGGCGCTTTAGTTCATATCTGCGCTCTGGCAAAGGATGTAACATGCTGCACTCAGTATCTTCAAAGAGCTGGCGACGGCTAAACGGCCGGTTTTTCATTGGCCTGTTATTATACTCTTCCAACGCTGTTGCGATGACTTCGTTGAGCAACTCCAATGAAGAGTAGGCTTTCTTCTTGACCACATCGTAGATCCTGCGATACATGATCTTCACAGCCCCTTCAACCAACGCCTTGTGTTTGGGCTTATAGGGTCCTGCTGGCAACGCAGCCATCGTATAATGGCTCACAAAGTCCCGGAAGGCTTCATTTAAAGTCGGTTCGTACTTGTTGCTCTTGACCACTGCCGACTTTAAATTATCCGTAACAATCGCATTGGGAACACCTCCAAAGTAATGAAAGGCATTTTCACAGGCCGCGATAAAGTCTTCTTTCTGCTGGGTCCTTGTGGCTTCTATGTAGGTAAGCTGGCTGGCACCAAGTACCGCAACAAACACTTCTACCGGGACTGTTTCACCCGTCTCAGTATCCAGTACTTCAAGCTTCTCCCCGGCAAAATCCACATAGACCTTTTCGCCGGCCTTGTGTTCAATGTGCATGACCGGGTTGGTTACCTTCAGCCATTTGAGATAATAATCCTTGAACTGCGATACGCGGTATCCATCAGGATACTTCGTTATATACTGCTGCCAAAGCTTCTCCTTGGTGTTCTCGCGATGCTTGAGGGCTTTCTCCATACCAGGAAAAAATTCCACCATTGCCTTATACCGGGGATCGTCTTCCACATGCGGTTTTGAGGTCATGGCCAGGAACATCTGTTCCAATTTGGTATCACTCATCTGTTCAAGACTCTCCAGGGTTTCACCCGAGGCCAGAAACAATCTGATGTACTTTTTTACGCTGTTGCGGGGAAGCCCTGTCCGTTCCCCGATGGACTGTTTACTTACACCTTCGGTGTAAAGCTTGATAATGTTCCTTACCTTGCTCATAACGATTAGTTTATTAGACATGTGATTAATTTAGACTAAGCCAAACTAATCATTCATGCCTGCTTCACAGCAAGGAAAAAGATCTTCGTTCAGGGGTGGTCAATTTGCTCCGGCGTGGGGTGGTCAATTTGCTCCGGCGGACACCGGATAATCCTTCCGGCGAAGGGTGGTCAATTTACATCGGCGGCAACTGGTCAATTAGGCTGGTTTTTCCACCAATCAGCTAATAAATGAAATTTCTAAAGTAATCAATCCAGTGTGCCCTGCCTGATTAATGTTTTTCATTATATTTTTCGATGTTTTCGGTAGATTGCAATTTTATGGAAAAATATGTTGTACCAATCTATGGCTTTAACGAAGAAATTGATAACAAAGAACGACTTGGTTCTGCCTTTCTTGTTCGGCCAAATTTTCTAATAACTGCAGGCCATGTGATTCTTGATGATACAGGACAAAAGTATCTAAACAAGGGGTTTTACTATAATGACAAGTTTATTCAACTGCCGGCACCATTATATCTTAAATATGAACAGGAATATAGGAGTGATGATCATATTTATTTTTATCTAGCGATCTATTCCTTGCGCATTGACATTCCTGAAGCATTTGTACTTTCAACACGGAATATTGCTTGGAATGAACAATATACAAGCATTGGATATGGGGTACCAGGGGAAACCACTTTGAAAAATCGTTCACAATTTGAAGTGACTATAAGTTTCCCGAATGTTGGATATAAGAATTATGAGTGGGGTAAGTGGATAGAAATGATAAATTGTCTGGAGATCAAAGAAATCCTAAGTCCCGGAGATAGTGGTAGTCCAATATTTACTAACGAAGAAGTAATCGGGATGATTGTATATGGAATTAAAGATTCAAAAAAAGATTCCCCCAGTGGGGGTTTTTATGGCACCGTTGCTATAAAGGCTTTATTTATAAATGAAACTTTGGTGAGTTTAGTAAGTTGTTGAACCTTTAGAAAATTTCTTCATTTTTATTTGGGAAGATTCTCTATTGGGAAAAGCAGGGCTATTTTTGTTATTAGACAAATCTAGTTCCATTCTCACCGAGAATGGACTTCTTGTCTGATAATCAGTCCCATACACAATTTCAGATCAAATTTCCATCAAGAAGTTGGTCATTCCAGTTTGTCCAATTTAGATTGGTTGTTGATATTCAATGGAATATGAATTTGAACTTTGGATTTATTGAATATTGACAACTTCCTAAGAATCTGAGAAAGCTAATTGTGTGAATGTCCCTACCTTTAACCCATGGATAAGGAAAAGATAAAAAGTTCACTTTTAGGGTTCATCACAGGAGACGCTCTTGGTGTCCCATATGAATTCATTCCCAGGCAAAGAATGAAACTTACACCGGCCACAAAAATGGTGGGAGGTGGCTCGTGGGAACAACCCATCGGAACCTGGTCTGATGACACATCGATGGTTCTTGCGACGTTGGATTGTCTTTCTACAAGATATGACCTGACTTTATTGGGGAGCAATTTCCACCAGTGGTATTATCTGAACGAATATACTCCCCATGGTAAGGTGTTCGATATTGGCTCACAGACAAGAGCTGGGATAGACCGGATCAATGATTTGATTAAATCGAACAAGCAGGTTACCCCAATACACCCCATTACTAATGAAAAAAAGAATGGGAATGGCTCGCTTATGAGAATCTTGCCATTCGGTTTCTATCTCCGTTTTAATCAACACATCGAAGAACGGTATCAAATCATCAGTGATACTTCATCCCTGACCCATTCCCATGTCCGCTCCGTTATTTCTTGTTTTATCTATTCGGAACTTGTGATGGATCTGATGGCTGATGGTGATAAGTTTTCAGCATTCAAGAAGATGCAATCAAGAGTATCTGGTTTTTTACAGGATAAGGATAAGGTGCCTCAGAATGAATTGTCATTATTCGACAGAATCTTGAAGTCGGACATCAGCAGATTAGAAGAAAGTGAAATCCAGTCTGGCACCTATGTCCTTGAAGCTCTGGAAGCAGTTCTATGGTGTTTCCTCCGACATGGAAACTATAAAGATTCTGTTTTAGAGGCGGCCAATCTTGGTGGTGATACCGATACTGTGGCCGCACTTGTTGGGGGATTAGCTGGAATCATTTATGATGTCCCGGACGAATGGGTAAATCTATTGGTGAAGAAGAACGAGATACTGGGCTTGATTGAGCGGTTTAGTAAAAGGTTAATGGATTGAACTGTGTTTGACGATTGGCAAAAAAGGAAGAAATCATTTGTTTAAATTGAAGAACTCAGGAGAAGGTTGTCAGAACTGAGAACCCAAATAAAAGGAACCTGATACCGATTTAAGGATAACCTGGACAGATTGAATGAGATTCAAATCTGAAGGATTTTACAAAGGGTCATGGTGTTGATTAGCAATCTTTTAAGTTTTGAATTGTACTCTGAATTGAAACTTTTTGACACATATTTGACCTGAAAATCAACAAATCATTGATAATCAATTGGTAATTCAATTCCTTGGAGGAATGGAATACCTGAATGCCAAATAAATAGTTAGGATTGAGGCCGATTGCAGCTATTGCTGGTTTTAAATACCAGATCACAAAATGCACCTGGGTTCAAGAAACCTATAGACCAGGACATGTTGACGGACCTTAATTTATTCTGTCCCCAGAATTCTCACCTGGTCAACCTTGAATTCGTAAAAAAATGTATCCGGCAGGAGGATGGAAATTTCGAACTGACCTATGGTTCGCATTTTCCCATCTCCTGGGTAAAACTGAATCTGTCTCTGCAGCAGATGGACCAGTTGCGCCGATAACCATTGGTATGCATCCTGATGCATCTTGAAAGGCAAAATCGACCGTTGGTAAATTAAGTCATTAAAAAAACACATTTACATATTACATTTATACTTTGATAATCAGTGAATTATAAATCGAGACATAAGAATTTATGGCCGAAACAAAAGCAATCATTCTTTCTCTGGTTTTTTCGTTACTGTTCCCTCCCATTGCAATCAGCCATCATAAACGATTCACATCATTTTAGCGTTGGCTGGTTCTTTGGGTTCAAACTTAATGGCGTGATCAATGAAAAGCAGGTAAAATCACTTTGTTAACCCAATTAACCGTCGAAGAGGATACTAATCATGGAAGGAATCCTGAAATATGTCGGAATATCATGCCTCTTTTTCCTGTGTATGCAACTCATCACTGCACAGGTGACCAACCCCGCTATGGTGTTTGTGCATGGTGGAAAATTTAAAATGGGTTCAACCATTGGAGGTTCTGATGAAAAGCCGGTACATGAGGTTGTACTGGATGATTTCTACATGGGCAGATTTGAAGTCACCCAGATCCAATGGCGGCAAATCATGGACCAGGATACCAATAAGTGCTATTTTGAAGGGTGCGACAGTTGCCCCGTGGAGCGTGTAAGCTGGTATAATGTTCAGGAATTTATCAGGAAACTGAATGAGAAAACCCAGATGAATTTCAGGCTCCCTTCCGAGGCGGAATGGGAGTTTGCTGCAAGGGGAGGCATGTATTCAAAGAGATATAAATACAGCGGAAGCAACACTGATTCCGAGGTGGCATGGAAAGTTGGAAATTCGGGTTCGAGAACTCATCCTGTGGGACGTAAAAAACCGAATGAACTTGGAATTTATGACATGACAGGCAATGTATTTGAGTGGTGTGCCGACTGGTACGCTCCGGCATGGTACAAGGTTACAACTGAAAATAATCCAACTGGTCCTGTTGAAGGTGTTCATCGGATTATCCGCGGAGGAAGTTGGTTCTACGATCATGCTGGTCTTTTGTCAGCCGACCGTGAGAGTGCAAATCCATCGTTCCGTTATGGTTATATAGGATTTCGCCTATGCCGGTCAGCTGCGAACAGAACACAAATCCCGTAATTCTTCATCTTATGAGAAGGATTCATTGGATTCAAATCATTTAAAATACCCTGTGACGGGCAAACTTGAGCGTGATCTTTTCTGTCGGTAGGCAGGTTTCCTGGTTTTCATGTCCATACTGTATCACTTTTTTCTCATTTCGTCAATAAAATCAGCTTTTACCCAAAACGAAGCTGATTGACCACTTTCTTCATATTAGTTTTGAAAATAAAGTTGCTGGTCAAATTTATTCCCCTTTACGATTTCAATATTATCAATACACTATTGTGTACTCTTTTTCCTGGTATTCAACTGATTTTGCAATTATTTTTTGTCTTGTACCCTTCATGCATTGAATTAATTGAGCCTGCTGAAAAATATCTTTTTGCGAAATATCCATTCCATCAATTGATACAATGGTCATAAAATTTTTTAATCCGGCTCTCCCGAAAGGTGACTCCTCGAGAATATTGGCTATACCAATTTTTCCATCTTTATCAGTGTAAAACTGGGCGCCGGGGGAACAGATTCCCTGCTTTCTAACTAAAAATATATTTTCAGGGTCAACAATGATGAGGTTCGTCGTATCAGGTTTTGTGCTTTTTACCTCAATTGTTTCTTTTCTTCCTTCAGGAAGATATATCATGATAGTATCGTGTTGTAAATCTGTATTTTTGCAAATGTTAGTCAACAACTAACATTTGCAAAAATACAGATTTACAACACGATACTAT
>Ga0208103_1000226_pt1 | contig 26309 bp, 24 predicted proteins | sample CryBogmetaGMA75M_FD_184550 | JGI IMG/M metagenome (GOLD analysis project Ga0208103, IMG submission 184550) | Freshwater microbial communities from Crystal Bog, Wisconsin, USA - MA7.5M (SPAdes) | ecosystem: Environmental > Aquatic > Freshwater > Lake | place: Crystal Bog, Wisconsin, USA... | reverse complement strand
CGTCCGTATCGTAGATACCTACGATGGCCCCGCTTTCGGTTTTGCCTCCCGTAACTATTACGCCCAATTTCTGGCAGCACGCGAAATTGCCAGCAACCCAATCCAATATTTACCGTAAAAAGTGCAATACAAAGCAAGCCACTCCGGGAGTGTGTTGATTTTTAATTGGAGCTGATCGTCAGGTCACGGCCATGACCGGTCAGTGACCTTGATGCTCGATAGCTGACTTCCAAACTGATCTCGCCACGGTACAAGCATTTAAAAGACAAGCCCCGCGCAGCTTTATGGTGTCGCTGTAGGACTATTTCTAAAGCGAAAATGAACCGTGAAAGCTGAAAATCGAAGCTTCCGCTCACCATTTCAATGCAGGAATTCAACTCAGCCTAACTCGTGAGGCTGGCTATTTCACTACGATTTTCAACGCGCTCAACACAGGGCAATGACATCACTAGATCGTGATTTAACTTGCATTTTGCAAGCTTAGTGCTACACTTGCAAAATGCAAGTCATGGTTTAACACTTAGGAGATCAATTTATGAAAAGAGTTTTAGTGACAGGGGTTACTGGCTACATTGGCCAACACTGTGCCGCCGAACTATTGAGGCAAGGCTATCAAGTTGTTGGAACCATTCGATCTCGCTCAAAGGCGGATGCCACTCAAAGTGCAATTGCATGTGTCGCGCCTGTCCAGAATTTGAGTTTTGCGGAAGCCGACCTGCTTTCGGATAAAGGATGGAGTGATGCACTAAAAGGATGTTCGTTTGTCCTTCACGTTGCTTCGCCGTTCTTGTTGGCAGAACCAAAAGATGAAAACGAATTGATTGCTCCCGCAGTCGAAGGCACGCACCGAGTCATTGCCGCTGCTCAACTAGCGGGCGTGAAAAGGCTAGTGCTGACTTCATCAACCTTTGCCATCATCGCTGGAAAAGATTCGGGCCAGTATGGTCCTGGCGACTGGTCGGACACCGATGCAAATATTGGCGCGTATGCGAAAAGCAAGACATTGGCTGAACGTGCCGCCTGGGAGGCTGTCAAAGGCGGCAATATGGAGCTGACCGTCATCAACCCCGGAGCGGTCTTTGGGCCGTCGTTGGGGGCAAAGCTCGAGGGTCAAAGCGTCACCATGATGACCAAAATGATCACAGGAAAAATTCCGATGATCCCCGACATGGCCATGGGCATGGTCGATGTGCGCGATGTGGCCAAGCTTCATGTCGTAGCGATGACTGCCAGCGTTGCTGCTGGAAAGCGGTTCATTGCGTGCACAGCAGAGCCTGTCGAGATGGCAACAGTGGCCCAAGTTCTAAGAGAGGCTGGTTACAAAAAAGCCCCATCGATGAAAGCGCCGACCTTCCTTCTGAAATTCATGAGCAAATTTGACCCTGAGGCCAAAGGCATGTTGCCGTTCATTGGAAGAAAGGCATCCTATGACAACAGCGCCACGTTCAATGTTTTGAACTGGAAGCCAACACCGATGGCCACCTCCTTCAGAGAGATGGCAGCGTCCATTTCGAAATAACAGCGCATCACCTTAAGTTTGACTAATTTTCACCACTCGAAACCACAGGAATCAAAAATGACTAATGCCGCATCTGCAAAACCAGCCTACTTCATGGTTCAAGTCAAAGCAAAAAGTTTGGAGGAACTGTCAGTGCGCTATGCGCAAGCAGCCATAGCGAGTCTGATGAATCTCGGCGGCCAAATGATTGCAGGCACGCCAGCGCCGACTGTATTGGAGGGAAAATGGGACGGAAGCTGGGCTGCTATCTTGCGTTTTCCAAGCATGGAAATGGCGCAAACTTGGTATAACTCCGCTGAGTATCAGCCATTGAAGGAGCTGAGGATCAATGAGCTGACCGAAGGTGGACAAATTCTGCTGGTTGAGGGAATGTAAGCCAACTAATTTTGGCAGATTTATTTTCCAATAAACCTTATGCTTGAAATGAGCTTCATACGCATTTTGAACATAAGGGAAATTCGGTAATTACATAATATGGAAAATAGAGACGGAAATATTGATTGGCGCTCCATATGTCCAATTAGCTCTGCACTTGACGTGCTTGGCGATAAGTGGTCGCTGCTAATCATTCGCGATTTAATTATCCATGGGCCACGAACCTATTCACAATTGCTTGAATCCCCTGAGCGAATTTCGACAAATATTCTGGCATCAAGGCTTGATCTTCTCACGTGTTTAAAACTAATCGAACGGGCGAACCCAGCAGCTACGTCTCGTAATAATGCATATCAGCTTACGGAAGGTGGGGCAGCGCTACGCCCTGTACTTGAAGCCCTGGGGAAGTGGGCTGGTACGCACCTGTCTGACTTTCACGCCAACATAGTGAAGCTGCCATAAGAGCCTCGAAATATCCGGAGCGGGGGAGCTTCTGCTAAGGCTTAGCGTGCGATTTTTTCCGATTTCTGAGGCGATCCAGGCAGAAACCCAACCTTCGCTCTGAAACCCAACTACATTTCGAGTTAACGCTTCACCCCGGCGGGCTGGTTTCCACGAATGACCGCTTCCAACTTCACTGAAGGGCAAGTAAGGGTCGTAAGCTGGCGGTCAGCTCCAACTAAAAATCAACACATTCTTGGAGAGGCTTGGGTACATTTAGGTATTTTGGCACAGTAATTAATCATTTAATCAGGTAAATTCAACAAGGCATCTTGACGATTGTATAAACAATCAGGAAAATTAAACTTACAATCTTGATGATTGTACAAACAATCGGGAAGATTAAACCTACAATCTTGATGATTGTACAAACAATCAGGCAGATTAAACATACAATCTTGATTATTGTAAAAATAATCGGGAAGATTAAACCTACAATCTTGATGATTGTATAAACAATCAGGCAGATTAAACATACAATCATGATGATTGTACAAACAATAAAGCAGATTAAACTTACAATCTTGATGATTGTATAAACAATCAGGAAAATTAAACTTACAATCTTGACGATTGTATAAACAATCAGGAAAATTAAACTTACAATCTTGATGATAGTATAAACAATCAGGAAGATTAAACTTACAATCTTGATAATTGTACAAACAATCAGGTAAATTCAACGTAACTTCTCATTAGTTACAGGTAAAACCTCGAACGCGTGACGTGGTTTGCAACCCCGTTACTCACGATTTGAAAGCCATTAAAGCTTCGAAAGCACGACCAGCATTGAACTTGGCAAAAAACCTTAAAGGCTTTTCACCACGAAGACACAAAGAACACGAAGTTTTTTCTTTCTTCGTGCTCTTCGTGTCTTCGTGGTGAATAAAAAATCTACTTCGGGAAAGTCAAGGTGAGAAAACTTGATGATTGAGTTTAAATCACCCCATTTTCAATCACGGGCAAAACCCAATAATCAATACCCGAACCGGAAAAATCCCGACGTAGTTGCGCCAACAATCTCGGCAACTCATCTACCGGCACATACATCTGGAAGCGGATTCGTTTCTGACGCCCCGTCACTTGTTCCGCTAAAGATAAGCCTTTGTTAATGTGATGATGGGCGTTAACCGGAAAACTGCTGAAACCATGATCCTCTTCAAACATCAATAGACTGTCAACCATCAACTCTTCAAGGCTGGGCGGAATGTTGAGGGTTACCAAATACTCTTTGCAATTCATTGCTCAATCTCCCTCGGTACACCAAATAATTTAAACAAAATGGGTAATAAAAATAAGGTTAAAAAGGTGGATGACACCAAGCCGCCAATCACGACGATGGCTAAAGGTCTTTGAATTTCAGAGCCGGGACCGGTTGCAAACAACAACGGAATCAAACCAAAAGCCGCAATACTGGCCGTCATTAATACCGGTCTTAAACGCCGTGAAGAACCCAGCGTCACTACTTTAACCAGCTCCATACCGGTTGCTTTAAGCTGATTAAAATAACTAACCATCACTACACCATTGAGTACCGCGATACCCAGCAAGGCGATAAAACCAACGGAAGCCGGTACGGATAAATATTCGCCGGAAATCCACAGCGCAAAAACACCACCGACCATGGCCAGCGGAATGTTTGACAACACCAGTACGGCCTGGCGCACTGAACCAAAGGTTGAAAACAACAACAAAAAAATCAAGCCCAAGGAGATGGGAACAACCAGTGTCAAGGTGGCTGCTGCCCGTTGTTGGTTTTCAAACTGTCCGCCAAATTCAACGGTATAACCGGTAGGTAATTTAACTTTTTCGGCAACGGCTATGCGGGCTTCGTCAACGAATCCCACCAAATCCCGATCTTGTACATTGCTGCGAACGACCACAAACCGTTGTCCGCGCTCTCTGCCAATCGACACGACACCCTCAACTTTTTGGATTTTGGCAATGGCCGTTACCGGTACATGTCCACCCGTTGGCAAGGTAATTTGCAGATTATCAAAATTGGCGGTGTTACTGCTGCCACGCAAAATGAGCGGTGTCCGTTTAATACCTTCCTGAACAATACCCAGATTTAAACCTTCAATCTGCGCACGCAGCAAGGTTTCAATACTGTCACTATCCAGTCCCAAACGCCCTGCGGCTAATTTATCAATGGTGAGTTGTAAAAATTGCATGCCGTTATTTTGTTTGGAAAACACGTCACTGGAGCCGGTAATATGTTTTAATATTTCAGCTATTTCAGTGGCTTTTTCATTTAACACAGCAAGATCAGACCCGAATAATTTAACCGCCACATCGCCGCGTGTACCCGTCAGCATTTCTGAAACCCGCATTTCAATCGGCTGGGTAAAACCAAAAGCAACGCCGGGGGTTTGCGCCATGACCTTACGAATCTCTTCAATCAAGGCTTCTTTGCTAGCCATACGCCATTGGTCTTTAGGTTTAAGTACCAAAAAATTGTCGGTTTCATTTAAGCCCATCGGGTCAAGACCCAGTTCATCAGCGCCTACTCTGGAAACAATGGTGGCTATTTCGGGAATATTTTTAAGCAGATTTTTTTGAACCTTGCCATCCAACCCCACAGATTGCTCCAGTGTGATGGAAGGTAATTTTTCCAGTTGCAGGATAATATCGCCCTCATCCATCGTCGGCATAAAGGTGCTGCCTATCTGGGTAAATACCACCACAGTCACCGCTAATAAAGCCCCTGCACCGATAAATACTTTTTTACTGTTTCCTAAACACCACAATAAAGCCGGCTGATAAAGCCGTTGTAATTGCCGGGGTAGCCACGGCTCTTCATGGGATACTTCTTTTAACAAGTAAGAAGCGATAACCGGAATAACGGTCAGTGATAATATCAGCGAACCACTGAGCGCAAAAACGATGGTTAAGGCGACCGGCGTAAATAACTTGCCTTCCAGTCCTTGCAGGGTCAGTAATGGTAAAAAGACGATAATAATAATTAAAATGCCTGACGTAACAGGCCCTGCCACTTCGCGTGTTGCCCGGTAAATGACATGTAACCGCGGTAAGCGCTGGGCTTTTTCAACATGGGCCAGATGAGTGATAAGATTTTCAACCACCACCACCGCCGCATCCACCAACATACCGATAGCAATCGCCAAACCGCCCAAACTCATCAGGTTTGCTGACATCCCCATGTAATTCATCAATATAAAGGTAAATAAAGCCGCCAGCGGCAAGGCCAAGGCAACAACCAAGGCCGCCCGTAAATTACCCAGAAATAAAATCAGTAAAACCACCACCAAGGCTATCGCTTCCAGCAAGGCATGTAAAACGGTCTCTACGGCCTTGTCAACCAGATCACCTCGATTGTAAAAGACTTTGGCTTCAACGCCTTTAGGAAACCCTTGACTAATTTGAGCCAGTTTTTGCTCGATTCCGACAATCGTTTGGCGGGCATTAGCGCCGCGTAAACTAAGCACCAATCCGGTAACCGCTTCGCCTTTGCCGTTTTTACTCACTGCGCCATAGCGCGTCAGCGCACCGATTTTAACTTCGGCGATATCGCTTACGGTAATGGGTGTGCCGTTTTTATTATCCACGACGATGGTACTGACATCATCCAGGGTTTTGATTCGACCTTCAGCCCGCACAATCAAGGCTTCCTCACCGTCGGTCATACGCCCTGCCCCGTCATTACGGTTGTTGTTTTTTAACGCTTGCATCAGCTTATCGATATTGATACCCCGCGCAGATAGCCGGGTATTATCGGGAATGACCTCAAAGCTTCTGACCGCCCCCCCCAAGGAATTAACATCGGCAACCCCTGAAACCGTGCGCAGGGCCGGACGAATAACCCAATCCAGTAAATCACGGCGTTCCATTAAACTTAAATCGCCGCCCTCAATGGTAAACATAAACATTTCGCCTAAAGGTGTCGTCATCGGTGCAATGCCGCCTTGAACGCCTGCGGGCAAGTTGCCCCACATCGTATTTAAGCGCTCGGCAATCTGCTGCCGCGCCCAGAAAATATCCGTGCCTTCTGCAAAATCAACCGTAATATCCGTTAAGGCGTATTTGGCAATAGAACGCAACATGGTTTGGTGCGGAATACCCAGCAACTCAACCTCTATGGGTGCGGTTATTCTGGCTTCAACCTCTTCGGGTGTCATGCCGGGGGCTTTGACAATGATCTTTACCTGAGTGGGTGACACTTCGGGAAAGGCATCAATAGGAATATTTTTAAAAGCATGGTAACCGCCACCGGATAACAGCAATACCACTATCATCATCAATAAGCGCTGACTTAACGCAAAGCGAATCAGGCCAGCCATTATTCAGCGCTCCCCAAGCCCAACCAGTTAGCTTTTAATGCCACAGCGCCTTTGCTGGCAATAGCCTCATCACCGGTAAAATCGCCGCTAATAATGGATTCATTACCCTGTTTTCCTATAACAGTAACGGGGCTGACTTTAAAGCCGTCCGCATTACGAATAAAAATAAAATAGTGGCCTTCATTTTGGGCAATGGCCGTATTGGGCACTTTAAAGGCCGCACTTTTAGTGGTTTGAACAATCTGGGTATTAATGGTTTGGCCCGGACGTACCACAGATTGCTGGCTCCCAAGCGTCTGTTGGGTAACGATAACAGCCCGTGCCAGTAGCGTTTGATTCTCCGGATTAACACTTTGCCCCAATAAAGTGATTTTTGCGCTGATGGGAGTATTGTCAATCAGAACCTGATCACCCACTTTAATACTGCCGATGCGCTCTTGGGGAATATTAATCTCCAGCCAAAGTTCACTCAGATTGGCAATGCGATATAACGGCGCCAACATATCGACACGCTCGCCTGCTATCGCTATCCGCGCCATCACCACCCCTGAAATAGGCGAATGTACATTGAGCTGGCTGCTTAACTGGTGAGTTTGCCCCAGGCTTTCAATTTCGGGAAGAGTCATCCCTGCGATATTTAGCAATTGCTTGCGCTCATTCACATCGTAAACAAAGGCATTGTATTGGCTACGGGTTTCCTGCCAGCGTCTTTCGGCAATAACGCCGTCACCCAAAAGTTTTTTATCGCGCTCATAAGCCAGCGACCCTAATTGCATATCACTCAGCGATTTAAGATACAAGCGTTGCATGGACAGCAAATCAGGACTGTTAAGCTGGACCAGTACTTCACCTTTTTTAATATTATCACCGACCGCCGCCTTTAAGGTAGTGATGACTCCGGCTTGGGACGCACTGACCACATACTCGTTGGTTGGAGGAACCACTACTTTGGCAGGTGCCGTTAATACCGGGATTTGTTTGACAGACTCCAGCTTACCCAAGATGACGCCCAAGTTGTTTACATTATCCTGGGATAGCTTAATCGTATTTTCAGCGAATACCGGAGGACAAAATAGTGCCGCAACCTCTGTAAAACTTAATAACAGTAAAAATTGATACAATTTCATGGCATAACTCCTACTGCCTGATTATAAAGTGCCTTATCCCGCTGTAACATGACAGTACGTTCCTTGGCATAGAGAATGGCTTGTTGGGTTCGGGACTGGATTTTTAACAAATCCAGCAGATGGATTTCACCCACCGAAAAAGCCAGCTGCGTCATGGTTAATAATTCTTCTGACACTTTTTTCTGTTCATTGGCCGTGTCCAATTCGACTCGATTAACTTCCAGATTATGTTCAGCTTCGTGATGCGCCAATTCCAAATCGCGGTAAAGCTGTTCACGCTCTGCAATTAAGCGGTTTAATTCAACATTGACTGCCGCAATGTGTGGCTGAATGTGTGCGCTACCGCCAAAAGGAATGCTGACGCCGACATTAAAAAATTCAGCATGGTTACTGCGCGGATCATAGCCCTCATCGCTTAAGATGCCGGCAATAACATTGCTTTGACCTGACCCTATCGATTTAATGGCATTAATCTGGGCTTGCTTACTCTCAATCTGGCTATTAATAGCGACCAAAACGGGATGGTTTTTCTCGATTTCCTTTAAGGGCACCAAATTTTCTTCATAAATACTTGGTACTTTATTGATTTGGGTAACCGAGCTATAACGTTTGCGGACGTGCATTAATTCCGCTTCGGCCATGGTAAATACTGAACGTTTTTGCAATAACTCGGTTTGCGCTAATAATTCATCCGCGCGGGGTAAATCTCCTAATTCAACGCGACGCTTAATAGTCTCCAATAATTTCTCATAAATACCCAGCTCCGCTTGCGCTTGTTCATAACGAATTTTTGCCAGCGACATATTCCACAAAGCGATCCTGACCAAACCGGCAACCCGTAATTTAACACCTGCGGCTTGTGATTCAGCACTGGTTTCGGCCTGATTGGCCAGCTTATGTTCCGCGTCACGCTGGCCTATATTCCAGAGTGGCACCTGCACATTACCGGTTGCATAATTCAGTTTAAAAGTGGATATCGTCTGATAGCCGACAATGGCTTGCGATGAACCGGCGGTCCAACTTTTACTGCGCTCCGAAATGGCGGCGGCCTCTTCTTCCAAAGCCGTAAGCCAGGTAGTATCGGGGTATTTTTGCATGGTTAAATCAACGAGCTTGGGCAACGTCAGCGAGGCATCAACGACAATAGGATCAAGATGATCAACAACTTGTATCGAAGTATCACGTTCCCAAGTCGGGTCTTGGGAATGAGCCGGCCTTGCAACAAGCAGTATCATTGCCAGAAAAAAAATAACATGACCCGGCAGGAGCCTGGGCACACGTTTTCCGGAAAGGTTCAAAGAAAACATAAGATAAGCTCAATGCGGTTAAAACCGCGTTATGGATAGAGACACGTAAATCGGATCTGTTTAAAAAGACGAGTGCAATCGCGTCCCTGGGTAACGAAGGAAAATTTATTGCGCAGGCGGAGCACGCAGTGGGGGTGATGGCATCAATAAACAGTAAACCAACTGCTGAGACTGAGGCGAAAAATTGGCATCAAACCGTAAGTCTGCATTATTAAAAACAAACGCCTGTTGGGGTAGATAATAATGGGCGACTGAATCGCCAAGCGGATTGATTTGGCTTTGCTTAACGCCACTATCAACAGCGACAATCATAGCCTCCACCGCGTTGTTGCATGACAACATCTTCAGTTGGGCGGATGGCGTGTTATGCTCTGCGTAAAAGTGCTCAAGGCCTGGAACATGCAAACCGGATGTTGAACCCGATCCACCCGCATGGGCATGTACCAACGGTGCAATGAATTGCAACAGCGTCAAAAAAACAACCAGATATTTACGAAGTGTTGAAAACATGCGAACAATGCTATATTAATAAGAAACAATTAACAACCTGATGACTAAAGTTAACGGTTGATTATAAGCTCAAATGTTAATTGAACCTGAAAAACTTGCCTAAAGCAGATTTTCTTATGCCCAAAAGGGGCATAAAATGGATAATCTCCAACAATTTACACGTTAATTTAACCCGGTGATTATATGAATAAATATACCAGTCTTATTGCTTTCTGTTTAATCGCTTTATCGTTAAGCTTGGGCGGCATGTCGGATGCGGATGCCAAACGTTTTGGCGGCGGCGGTTCTTTTGGCGGACGCTCATCTTACAGTGCTCCCTATAAACGCTCGGCAATACCGCCCAGTCGCTCTGCCAGCCAACAACAAGCGACCGCTCAAAACCAGACCGCCAGACAAGGCATGGCCAATCGCGGCGGCTTAATGGGCATGCTGGGTGGTTTGGCATTAGGGGGCTTGTTGGGATCGCTGTTCTTTGGCGGCGCTTTTGAAAACTTTAACCTGATGGATATTTTGGTGTTGGGCGGGGTGGCTTTTTTACTGTATAAATTATTTGCCGCCAAAGCCCGCGCCACTCAACGACCGGCTTACGACCGCACTGCACATAATGAGTCCGAAGCGCAACCGGCTCACAGCACTCCGTCGGGTTTTAATACTGATCTGTTATTCAGTAAAGATAAAAAATCGTCAGCGGATTCGGATTTTCAAACCCCTACAGACATCAACAATCCTATCGCAATTCCAGCCGGCTTTGACCAACAGGCTTTTTTATCGGGCGCTAAAATAGCCTTTACCACCCTGCAAAAAGCTTGGGATGATAAGGATCTTTCAGAAATCAGAGGCTTATCAACGGATAAGGTATTTGCTGAAATCCAGGCGCAAATCAAAGCATCAGCCACTGAAAATCATACCGACATACTCAAACTGGATGCAGAATTACTGGAAGTCAGGGAAATCGGTTCAGAACTTGAAGCCGTTGTGCTATTTGATGCCATCATGCGCGAAGACATCAACGGCCAAACCGAACAAATCAGAGAAGTCTGGCATTTTGTTAAACCTAAAATCAGCATCCAACCTAAATGGCTGTTGGATGGCATTCAGCAGTTGGAAGATTAAGTATCGAACGCCACAACCGAATACTGCGTAATTGGATTCAATGGTAAATTATTAAGTTACACTAAAGAGGACCAGGTCATGCAAATATCATTACAAAATAATAATTTATCGTTGCAACAGTTATATCAAATTGTTGCCCGTTTTTCTGTAGAACAACAATTAGCGATTGCCGATCCTATTAAGAAGCAAGCCTTGGCGGTAAAGTGGAATCAATTCGCGCAAACCATGCCTACTGTTGAGCCTGACATTTCCGGGCAAGAAATTATTGACGAAGTAAAAGCAGTTCGAGCAGAACGCGGTGCAAAATAATATAAAAATTATTTTTGACGTAAATATTTGGGTCAGTGCTTTTATTAGCCCTAATATGGAGAAACGAGTTCAATCCTCGATTCCACTACGTTATATCGAGGCTAATGGCTAGTGAATAACAAGTTCTAATGTTTTTCCAATCGCATTAAAAGCATTGGAAATTGTATCTATTTTTGTCGGGTGCTTAAGTTGCATAAGCCTTGTGACTTCCTGCGGTCTAATAGATAATTTACGTGCGAGATCAGCAGGGCGGACATGCTGCAAAATCATTTCATTTAACAAAAGAACTTTTGCCCATAGAGAAGGGCTTAGCTCTATTACTGCTTGTCCATCTATTGGTTGGGAGGGTAAAGGAACAGTTCTTTCATCCTCAAAATAAAACTCTAGCGCTGTTTCTAAGGCATCTTTACCCATTATTAAAGCTTCTTCCATGGTCGCACCTTGCGTTAAAGCTTCTGGAATATCAGGAAAGCTTACAAAAAAACCAGAACCGTCAGGCTCTATATTCACTGGATAACGCATATCTCATAACTCCTATTCTTTTAGCCCAAGCTGTTTAATAATAGCTTTGCGCAATTGATCGTTTATTTCTGCTGCATGTCTCGGCAAGGTGCTTTGATTATCATTTAAAAACAATTTAGTGTGCTTCTTACCCTGCTTAAAGATAACACCCTGAGATTTTAGCCACCTTTCGAACTCACTATTCTTCATATTTCTTCCTTAAAATAAAAACCAAATGGTAAGCAAAAATGTTTATAGTGTCAAGTAACTAGGTTACAAACCCCGTCACACTTCAGGTATTATGAAATCAGGCAAACATACCCCGGATTACGCTTTTTATAGCTAAATTCTGAAGCGTGACGCGGTTTGCAACTCTGTCACTCACGTTTTAAAAGAACTATTCACTGCTTTCGTGAAAAAGTGAAGGATGCCATAATTTCTTTGCTTTTTCTTCGTGTCCTTCGTGTCTTCGTGGTGATATGTCTTTTGATGCGCGGCTCTACTATCCTACTCTTGGCTAGCAACTTAAACCGGGGTAGCCGCATCCCTTAACATCAATGGACTTAATTGATTATTTTTCCTTCCCGCGTGTTGACATATTATATTTTCTGGCTATTATGGATATACATTGTTTATCCATAATGGAGAGGAAAATGACGGTAACAGTTGCCAAATGGGGTAATAGCCTTGCAGTACGCATTCCGGCATCTGAAGCTGCAAAAGCGGCCATCAAAGAAGGTGACGAAGTTGATTTAACCGCCTCACAAAAAGGGCGCTTAATCATACGAAAAATAAACAAAGAAGCAAATTTTGATCATCTCTATGCGCAAATGACAAGCGATAATTGCCATTCGGAAACCGACTGGGGTGTATCCGTGGGACGTGAGAATATCGAATGGTAAACGTTAGTGACTATGTCCCCGAACGGGGTGACCTGGTCTGGCTAAATTTTGATCCACAAAAAGGCAGTGAACAAGCCGGTATTCGCCCCGCGCTGGTATTGTCTCGTGCGGCTTATAACCGTTTCGGTCTATGCCTGCTGTGTCCTGTAACATCAAAAATAAAAGGCTATCCTTTCGAAGTTGTCTTACCGGAAGATTCAGCTATTCACGGCGCTGTTTTGTGCGATCAAATTCGCTCGGTTGACTGGCGTGCCCGTTGCGTCAAAAAAGCGGGAGAGATAAAGCCGGATACCATGAAAAACGTGACCTCTTTTTCATCCGGGCTTGTGCAAGGAAAATAGCCAGCTCGTAAGATGGGTAGAGGCGATAGCCGAAACCCGTCATAATTAATTCCTTATGCGATGGGTTTCACGCTGCTCTACCCATCCTACTCTTGGCTATCAGAACTATTCACTGCTTTCGTGCAAAAATGAAGGACGACTTAATTTTTTGCTTTGTCTTCGTGTCTTCGTGGTGATATGCTTTTTAATACCCAGGTACTACCCCAAATCAGAATCTCTTTTACCGTTACTGATTCGGCCGCCATCAAGCACATCCAAAATATACACTTTGCCGTCGCCGTGCTGTCCGCTATGGGCAACCTTCATGATGGTTTCAAAAATAATTTCCACCAAACTGTCGGGGGCGAAAATTTCAATGCGTTTTTTAGACAGAAAGGGCTTGTAATCCTGAGTATGCTGAGTTCGTTCGCGTCCAAAACCATCGCAATCAATGATCGTCATACCGGGAAATCCCGGAATTTCCAACAAGGCCATCGTTACATGGCCGAGCTTGTGTGGTTGAATGAAGGCGCGTATTTCTTTCATATTTTTCCTTTAAAGTTCGTCAGGTTCTGCAAAATAGCGGTACAGCGCGGGTAATAAAGTTAACGTCAACAAGGTTGCAGTAAGCAATCCGCCAATAATCACTACGGCGAAAGGCTTTGCCGTTTCCGAACCAACACTGGTCGAAAGTGCCGCAGGAAACAGCCCCAGCATTGCCATCATGGCCGTCATTACAACCGGTCTAAGACGACTGACCGAGCCATTAACAATGGCATCGTGCAACGATTGGCCTTCCCTGCGCAATTTATTTAATTGCGATACCAAAATCACCCCGTTTTGTACGGCAATGCCAAATAATGCAATAAAACCAACAGCGGCCGACACACTGAGATTAATCCCTGTCGCCAACAAAATCAGAATACCACCGATCATCGCGAAAGGCACGTTCATGAGAATCAGCAGCGCATTTTTTATCGACATAAAAGCCCAGAACAATAACACAAAAATTAAGCCCAGACTGATGGGCACGATGACCGCCAGGCGCTTCATCGCCCGTTGCTGATTTTCAAATTGTCCGCTCCAAACAATACGGTAACCCGGCGGCAAATCCACTTGAGCCTTAACTTTTTGCTGAGCTTCAGCGACAAAGCTGCCTTGATCGCGGTCGATCAAATTACATTTAATGGCAATCCGGCGCATATTGTCTTCGCGACTAATTCGGGACGCACCCTGATTAATTTTAATCGTGGCCAGTTCCGACAACGGAATACGCGGACCGTCGGGCGTTTGTACGGTCAGGTTTTCTAATCCCGCTACCGAATTACGGGCATTTTCTTCATAGCGCAGGGTAATGTCAAAACGCCGCTCGCCTTCCAAAAACTTGGAGGCCGCCTTGCCGCCCATGCCGATTTCCATGACACGCTCGACATCGGCCACATTGATGCCGTAACGGGACACTTTGGCACGGTCGATATCCACCATCACCTGCGCCAAACCGGCTTGCTGTTCTGCGGCGACATCGGTAGCACCCCGAATTGAGGCCAGAATATGAGTCACCTGATCGGCTCTGTCTTGCAGGGTTTTTAAATCGCTGCCAAATATTTTGATGGCAATTTCACCTTTGACACCGGAAATGGCTTCTTCAACGTTATCTTGAATGACCTGCGAAAAGTTGGTTAGAATACCCGGAAAGATCGACAGCTCCTTATCCATTGCCTGCACCAGTTCGTCTTTTTTCTTGTAACGCCAGGTATCTTTAGGATTAAGATCAATCAGCACTTCAAGATTATTGAAACCTTTGGGATCGGTGCCGTCTTCCGGACGACCCAACTGGGTCAAGACCATTTTGGCTTCGGAAAAGGTTTCCAGTTTTTCACGCACCTTGCGCTCAAACTCTTTGGCAGTAGTCAACGATACCGGGGTGGGCAAGGTGATGGTCAACCAGATATTACCTTCATCCAACTTGGGCATAAACTCGGTGCCTATGAAACGTACCGACATAAAACTTAATGCCAGCGTAACCACTGCCGCAATAAATACAGTGCGCGCATGTTTAAGCACCCATTCCAAAAGTCGCCGGTAATGATGCTCCATGGCACTAACCAAGGGATTATGGCTTTCAGCCATTCTTGGCCCCAAAAAATAAGTCAACATCGCCGGCACAAAAGTCAGACTGAACAGCATGGAGGCTACCAGTGCAAAACTGAGGGTATAAGCCATCGGTGCGAAAATTTTGGCCTCCACCCGCTGGAAGGTAAAAATAGGCAAAAAAGCGATGATGATAATGGCTTTTGAAAATAAAATCGGTCGCCCCATTTCCGTCGCCGTAATCAGCAAGGTTTGCCGCAGATGGCGAATGTCCATATTGCGATGCAAATCCAGCGTCACCTGCACCATAACCGCTTCAACCAAGACCACGGCACTGTCGACGATAATACCAAAATCGATGGCACCCAGCGAAATCAGATTGGCGGAAATACCACCCAAATCGACCAGAATAAAAGCAAACAACAGTGATAACGGAATAATTAGCGTGACCAGAAACGCCGCCATAAAGCGCCGCAGGAACACCAGCAAGATAATCATGATCAGAGCCGCACCCTCAAGCATGTTGTGCTCAACCGTATGCACGGTATGACCAACCAGTTCGGTGCGATCGTAAATCGGGGTAATTTTAACGCCGGGCGGCAAACCAAAATCGTTAAGTTCCTGTATTTTCTCTTTAACGCCACCCAATACATTAACGGCATCACGGCCTTTAATCAGCAAGACAATGCCTTCGACTATGTCATCGCGCTGATTCATACCAACAATACCGGTACGCGGTTGCGGACCGACACTGATCTCGGCGACATCTTTGATTCGCACCGGCACGCCATCAAAGGTAGTGATGACGATCTCACCGATTTCCCCGGCGGATTTCAACAAGCCGACACTTCTCACCACCAGTGCTTCATCGCCATATTCAATATAGCCGCCACCGGTATTCTTGTTGTTGGCGGCAATGGCATCGAACAGTTGCTGAAGATCAATGTTGTAATTTTTCAGGCGATCCGGTTTGGCAGTCACTTTATATTCTTTAACACCGCCGCCGTAAGAGACGACATCGGCAACGCCTTGAACCGAACGAATCTTTGGCTCAATGACCCAGTCTTGCAGAGCACGCTGCTCAATTAACGGCAAATTTTTGGCATCGACGACATAGCGTAAAATCTCGCCAACGCCGGTCGATAACGGCCCCAACTGCGGCTTGCTGTCGTCCGGAATATCGGCATTTTGCAAGCGCTCCAGCACCTGTTGCCTGGAGAAATAATCTTCGGCGCTGTCATCAAAAGTCAGGGTCACTACCGATAAGCCAAAGATAGATACCGACCGCATACTCATCAGATGCGGTAAACCGTTCATTACCCGCTCAATGGGCAACGAGATAAGTTTTTCAACTTCTTCCGGCGCTTGCCCCGGATATTGGGTTACCACCTGTACAAAGACGTTTTGTACATCGGGAAATGCCTGTACCGGCAAGTTTTCAAAGGCAATAATACCGGAAATGGCAATAGCCAGAGTCGCGCCGATAACCATCAGCCGCTGTTGCAGGCAAAATGCAATAAGATGTTCGATCATGTCAATATTCCCTGTGACGGTCTAAGGCTTGTCGCTACTGGTTTCGACTTCTTCTTCGGCACGCAGTGTTAGCGCACCATCAGTCACCACCAGCTCATTAGGTTGCAAGCCTTGAGTTATAACGGCCTTGTCTTTAAGTCGCAGACCAATTTCAACCGCGCGTTGCTGATAGTGATTTTCGTCGATAGCAATAAATACATAATCCGCATCACCCTCGGTAAAAACAGCCGTCAGCGGAATTACGATAGCCTTATCGTCAGGATTACTTTCCACGGTGATGGTTGCATACATGCCGGGTAATAAACGGCCATCAGTATTGGTCAGATCGCAACGCACTTGTACGGTACGCGTCTTCTCATCCAGCACTTGACCGATGTACTGCACGGTAGCAGGAAAAATCTCGTTGCCATAAGCCGGGACAGCAATCGATAACTTTTGCCCCAATTTTATTTTACTGAGATTGACTTCAAAAACCGCCATCAACAATGTTAGTTTTTTAGTATCGGATACCACAAATAAAGGCCCGTCACGATCGGGCCGCACTTCAATGCCCGGATTGACGTTGCGCTCAACCACCGCACCCGCTATCGGCGAGCGCAAAGCGAATTGACCATTGCTTTGCCCCGCGCTTATGTGCAGGTTTTTCAGTCTGTTTTGGGCACGCTGCACCTCGCTGCGGGCATCATTAAAATCATTTTGCGCCTGTTGCAGTTCCTTTTGTGCAGAGGCTTTACCGGCATAAAGCTCTTGCTGGCGAGACAAGGCATGGCTGGCCAGCGTTAATCCTGCTTGTGCCTTGGCATAATCCGCTTCGGCAGCGGCGACATCCGGACTGTCCAATTGCAATAATACCGATCCGGCTTGAACCTGAGTACCAAAGGCAGCCGGTGACCCGATAACCCGACCGGCGACAGGCGAACTGATGCGTGAGGTTACACTTTCGTTATAGGTTATTTTTCCGGTCAACGGCTCCAGCAAGGGGTGTTGAGTCAAGCTTAAACTGGCGGTCTTGACATACGCTTTTTTGGGCGAGTCCGGCGCCAAATGCACTTCGCCCTTCACTTTGGGTGGTTGCAAAACCGGCTGGCTTTTATCAGCTGAATCGGAACAGGCGGTTAACATTGCGGTTAACAACAAGCCGCATAAAAACCTTTTTTTTCTTTGATGAACCATTTGTTTATTCACATCCATTATCTGCACAGCCTAATTCTTGGATTTGGGCGTGTTACGCCCGACAATCGGCTACTTTTGTAAGCTTGCCTGGTTTTGCTTGTTATGGGCGACCGGCGCTTTATCGACATCCAATTCCACACCCAGCGATTTTTCCAAATCGTAATAAGCGTTGGCGCGGTTAATCTCTGCCGCGTAATAATCACGCATTACATTCTTATAACTGCGCTGGGCTTCGATAAAATCCAACACACTGGTGGCACCTTTGCTGTAGGCCAGTTCCGAGCTATCCCTAACCGTCAGGGCATCGTCAAGCAAACCATCCCTGAACCGCAGCACTATTTTGCTGGCACTGTTCCAAGCCGCCAACGTACTAATAACATCGTTGCGAATGCCGAGCTCTGTCTGCTGTGCAACCAGTCGGCTCTGATTTAAATTGACGGCAGCTTTATCGGCTTCGCCCTGGTATTGATAAAATAACGGTAACGGCACACTGACGCCAACGAAGCCCGTGTTAAGGGCATTGTTGCTGGGATCACGCGCATAGCCGCCAATGATGGTAACATCCGGATATTTAAGTCGCCTCGCCAATTCCAACTCTCTGTCCGCCTGGTCTGCACGCAATTTGTCACCCTGTAAATCCGGGCGCTGTTGCAAGGCTTTGCTAATCAACTCGTCTTTCGGAAGACCCAGGCCGATGGTCTTGACTTCAGGCCACTGCTCTTTGGCTTCGAATTGCAAACTTTTGTCCGGCCAGCGCAAAATGACCGCCAAATCGGCTTGCGCCATTTCTACTGCCGTGTATGCATTATCAAGATCCGATTGCGCACGCATGGCTTCCATTTTAACCCGCAGGAAATCGGACTCGGAAATATCGCCGCTTTTTAGGCGCAGGTTATTGGCTTTGGTAATAACCTCATAATGATCGACAATTTCTTGAGCCAACCAACGGTTTTTTTGCATTTGCAATAACTGATAGTAGGCATGCCTGACCATGTTGGAAAAAATACGTACGGCATCGCGAAAATCGCTTTCCGCCGCCTGCGTGGCAAAACCGCTGCTTTGTATACGCAAGCCACGCTTACCCGCCACTTCAATCAACTGACTAAACGAATAATACTCGGCAGCGCCGCAGGAAACGTTTGCATCATGGTTGCATCCCGTTGCGCCGGAACCCTTATTGAGATCTCTACTGCTAAGCTCGCCAACCTGAAAGCCAAGCGTTGGGTTGGGGATTGCTGCGGCAATGACGGCTTGTGCGAAAGATTGATCAATATTGTATTGTGCGGCAATCAAATCAAGATTGCGCTGATAAAAAATTGACAGGACTTCATCCAACGAGAGCGCCTGATTTTGTCCGTATACATTAAATGCCATAAGAAAGCTTAACAACAGCACAGAGGCTGTTGATTTTAAAAATTTTTTATTCATGAATTTTATCTAAATGGAAAACATTTAAGATTAAAGAGTCCGGTAAATGAATCATCATTCAGCCAAACTGATGTAATAATCAGTTTAACTGTAATATCCGTTAACTAGCGTGCAAAACCTATCTACAAGCGATTATCGTGCCAACCCTATATATTTTATAACACACTGATTTTGGCAGTGAATAAGCTTATCTTGTCAATACAACAGAAACATAAACAATGTCGATAGGTGTAAAACAACCTGTTTGTGGTTTATTTGCACAGGGATTAAAATTCAAAATGCACCCTGGCATTATAGATGTTAACGGGGCCACGATCCGCGTTGTAAGCGGGATTGACTAAATATTGATAGTCAAAAGTCAGCCAGGCGGATTTGACGACATGCCATTGGTAGTAAATATCGACAACATGCTCCGGTTTGTAATTGATTTTACCGTCGCCGATAAACCCGTCAACCCCGCCCATATTCAGATAGGCGACGTGTTGACTTGAAATCCAACTCTGTCCATAGCCCAGTCCTACCGAATCTTTTCCCCGACCCCAACGCATCCCCTTTATGGCCGTACCAAAAGATAGCGATCGATCTGCGGGTACATAAGAATAAACTTCAGTTCTACCATCCGAATACATGCCTCTGAAAAAGAGGCCTATATCTTCTGCGATACTCTGCTCCATGTTGATGCCGATGCCCATTTTTATATTCGATTTTCTGGCCCAGCAAAGATCAGGTGCACCAGCATTGCCAGAGTCATAATTATAGCCTGTGCAAGTCGTCGCATTCTTTTCCGGATCAGCCTCGAATGCCGCAATGGCATCAGTAAAACTCCCGGACTTTTCCTGATTTCTATAACCCAGAATTTTTATCGCCCCTGGCTGGTTTTTGATAACGTGTTTATGTTCCAGTTCTACCTGATCGCCATAATTACTTAACATCTGAAAATTCAGGTGTAAATCGTTAGGATTTTTAGGACCGGCAATTCGCGCAAATCTAAATGCCCAATCATCAAAATAAAATTCGCCCGCCAAGCCCGTCGTGTAGCCTCGGGCATCGGCAGCAAAATCATAGGCGGCATTGGTCAAAAAAGCCATATTTACAAATTGACGGCGAAGATCCCCCGCATAGGTATTTTTATCAAAAATATCAAGAATGCTAAAAGTACCTGCAGTAAAAACGAAGCGGCGGCTATCCACAGTCCCTGCTAATTGCATAGGGCCGGATTTAACGTTACTCTGTGTGCCTCCGAGTGAAACCGTTTGTCTGTAAATGGCTCTCGACGGATACCAGGTGGCAGGTGCCGCACCATTTTTTTGCAGCTCAAAGTTTTGAATAGCCCCGCTTATCCCCTTTAGACCTGAAAGGGGTCGTTCAGAAATCATTTCCGGTGCCAAATAAAATTCCGCGCCAGTCCACCCTTTAAGTCCGGCGTAAAAGGTAACTGTTGCAGTAAAGCCGCGCTCTGCGTCGGGTAATAATGAATTGGGCGAGTCGTTAAAATTAGTATAAGCTGCCGGGAATGCCTGTTTAAAACTAGCAATATAAGTTCCCTGCGAGTAAAGATTCCATCGCTCATCTTGCAGGTTGTGCCATCCACGATCAGACAATGTTTTCATGAGTGAAAATTCGCTGTCATCATTTAAATCAGGATAGTTCTCGGCTTGCGCTGACGTGGCTGAGAATACTGCGCACAACAGCAGTATTTTTAAAACCTTCACCCAGTTTAAATAATCTGATCGTTTTGAGTTTAATTGACATTCTCCATCATAGTCCAACGTGGCGGGAACGGGGTATTTTATAAGCAATGAGGCGTAATCCTGTTTTCTGATGGTAACTTTTGCATGAGGTTTTTTGGTATCGACTGCGCAGGGTGATTTTTTACATCGCGGGGAACAAAAGAAAACGGGTTACAAAGTAAAATGGTAACGTATTGATATGACATCAATATGAAACGTTACTTATTTGCGTCAAAGACGCCTGCAATTTTGAATTGTGCTGATTATAGGCGCGTATTGATAAATACGCACCTAATAATGACAGTCCGATAAAACGATAAAATCTAAATTATAACGATGGCTTACCGACTTCAAAAATCCCCTTATAAGATACATACATCATCGTTGAGGTGAGCATATACAAAACAGGGGTTAACAACGGGGTGACCGTTGTGCAAAGTAACGCCTCGGCAACTATAAATCCCAGCGATTTATAGATGGCATTTTGGTTTCTGGAAACGGCATGATTACCGCGTTCTATTGCCTGACTCCAGCTTTGGTCCTTAAACAACATCAACGGATAACTAAACCAACTGGCAAAGCTGGTCAGCATTAACAACGTAAAAATCAAAGTAATATTGGCGTACGAATAAATCCAGTTGGCTATCTCGCGTGCTGATCGATGATTAAGGTTCTCAGGGGTTAGCTCCCAATAAAAAAAGAACCGGCCAATTTTATCCACCTCACCCGTTAAAAGATTGGCCACCACCATAAAGGCAAACCAAAAAATCATAATAGTGCCGGCCGCCAGCACCCCTAACGGCAAACTTTTATTGATTGCCCAGTACAAGCCGACCGGATTTTCTGTTGAATGCTTAATGTCAATGTATTTGGTAACGCCTACCCCAACAAATAACGATGTTACCGACAATAAAATACCCAGCGCCAGGGACACCTTCCCAACCGTCATAATAACACCGACAAACAACGTATAGCCTGCCCAAATCCAGGGATCATGGCTGACAAATAGCAGGGATTGTTTAAGCCACTCGCTGAATTTTGCCTTTTTCACACTGAAATCCGCGAGATACCAACCGCTTTACGTAATTCTTTAATAAAAGGCACGCTGACGGCCCGTGCTTTTATTGCGCCTTCCTGTAATTGTTCTTCGATATGTTCAGGCGCTTGCATTAACGCCTCATAGCGCTCTCTTGCCGGCGTAATATGCTCATTAATATGCTCAAATAACACCCGCTTCATTTCACCCCAAGCAATTCCTTCTGCATAACGTTGGCGTATTTCAAGTACTTCTGCCGTTGTAGCAAACGCCCTGTAAATACTAAATAAAGTACAACCATCAGGGTCTTTGGGTTCACCGGGTTCCAGAGAATTGGTTTTGATTTTGTTAATCAGTTTTTTTAACTTTTTCTCAGGCTCAAATAACGGAATCGTATTATTGTAGCTTTTGCTCATTTTGCGACCATCAAGCCCTGACAAAATCGCGCCATGCTCATCAATAACAGCTTCTGGCAAAACAAAGTGTTCGCCATAAATATGGTTAAAGCGTCCGCCAATATCCCGAGCCATTTCAATGTGCTGTATCTGATCTTTACCGACCGGCACTTTATTGGCATTAAATAGTAAAATATCGGCTGCCATTAATATCGGATAACTGAACAAGCCCATGTTAATGCCTTTATCGGGATCGTTTTCGCCACCTTGTTCATTTTCAGCAACCGCCGCTTTATAGGCATGCGCCCTGTTCATTAAACCTTTGGACGCCACACAGGTTAACATCCATGTCAATTCCATAATTTCCGGCACATCAGACTGCCGGTAAAAAACCGCATTTGACGTATCCAGCCCCAAAGCCAGCCAAGTTGCTGCAATTTCAAGACTGGACTGCCTGACGATTTCCGGCTCCTGACATTTAATCAAGGCATGATAGTCCGCCAAAAAATAAAACGGTGCCACATTGTCATCTTTACTGGCAGCAATAGCAGGCCTGATAGCGCCAACATAATTACCTAAATGCGGTGTACCCGTGGTTGTAATACCGGTTAAAACAATTGCTTTAGTCATCTGTTCCATCTATTTTTAGCTTATTGTGGGTTAAATATTACCTAAATTTAGCCTGATCTCCAACATGATCTAATTATTTCAATCCTGTTGCAACCGTTATCCCATTGTACTTTGATATACTGTACTTTAGCGATAAAGCAATTCCCAACGAACTTTACTTGCGCTTCGACATCGTACTTTTTTGAGAAATTATGCTAATCATCTACTATTTGGTAACCTGTTAATATCAATATTTTGGAGAAGCAACATGCAAGTCCTCGTTCACTTACCCGATGATCTCGCTAATCGATTCAAATCAACCGTCCCCAAACGCTTGCGAAGTGCCTTTATTGCCAATTTACTTAGCAAGGCGATTCCTGAACAAGAAGATGCGCTTTTTAAATTAGCGATGGAAGTTGAAAATGATCCGGATGTATCAGAACTTGAATCTGACTGGAAAGTAACTATAAGAGACGGGCTTGAAGCGAGGTGAAGTTTGGTGGATTGATATTGAGCCAACGCGAGGTAGTGAAATCAAAAAAACACGCCCAGGTGTTATATTGACCGTAGACGCTTTAAATAAAGCCAGACGCACAGTGGTGATTGTTCCTCTATCCAGTTCAGCTCAAGCCAGACCTCCGATAGTAGTCTCAACGCCTTCTGCAGGTGGTACTTCTGTTGCCGTATGCGATCAAGTTCGAGCAGTTGATAAAGAGCGGCTCGTTGATAAAATAGGCGATCTTTCAAAAGTAGATTTGATGGCGATTTCAGCAGGAATCAAACAAATTTTAGGAATAGGTTAATGTTTCATTATGATCGAGAAAAATAAATTGGTTAACACTCAACCGATCGCCATTTTCGGTGAAGTGCTTATCGACCAATTTCCTGATGGCCAGCAAGTATTGGGGGGAGCACCTTTTAATGTGGCGTGGCATCTTCAGGCTTTTGGCCAGTCTCCTTGTTTTATCAGTCGGGTCGGCAATGATGCTGCGGGCAAAAGCATCAGACAGGCGATGACCGCTTGGGGTATGAACCTTGAAAGCGTGCAAATTGACCCCGATTATCCTACCGGAACGGTTAAAGTCACTTTTAATCAAGGCGAACCCAGCTATGAAATTCTGGCAAATCAGGTTTATGATTTTATCGCCGCTCAACCATTGAATTTCGCAAACGACTACCGAGTTCTTTATCACGGGACGCTGGCACTGCGTAATGCTGTTTCAGAACACGCACTTAATATTTTAAAAGAACGTCATACCGGCAAGGTTTTTATTGATGTTAATTTAAGGGCACCTTGGTGGCACAAAAAGTCGGTTGAACAGTGGCTGAGCAAAGCCAATTGGGTCAAGCTTAATCATGAAGAGTTAAGGCAATTGGCACCGCGACAAAACACGCTGCAAGAGACCATGCGTTTGTTTTTGGCTCAATATAGCCTCGATGTTTTGATTGTTACTTGTGGCAGTTCGGGCGCTATGGCGCTTAATAATGTCGGTGAGTTTATTGAAGTCACCCCGACTGGAAATTTGACTATAGTTGATACGGTGGGAGCTGGCGATGCTTTTTCTGCGGTGTTGTTGCTGGGAATGCAGCGGGACTGGTCATTATCTGTGACGATGGAAAGAGCGCAAGCCTTTGCATCTGCACTGGTCGCTCAACGGGGAGCGACGGTTCAGGATTTAGGATTCTATCAAGCATTTATAAGTGAATGGAATCTTGATTAACGTAAGAACTTAATTTTGAAGTCGCGTCGGGTTACGCTGTCGCAAACCGGATATACAAAGATCGTTAAATTAATGCCTGGATTTTCCACGCTTTTATCCGTATTCTTGATCGGATAATGCTTTAAGATAAAGCCGCGTTTTGAGTTTTTTAAAGAGAATGGCTGCACGCGCTTAAATGATAATTAATATTTTAACTATGAACACTGTAAAACAATTTCTTAATCCTGAAGTTAAACTGCGGTTTTTTGCTTCTTTAGTATTTTTTCTGCTGTTATTACTGCTGGCTCCTCAAGGCGTTTTTGCAGCGGACATTAAGGTTTCTGTGGATCGTAATCCGGTTAGTCTTGATGAATCTTTTCAGATTATTTTTACCGCTACTGAATCACCTGACGACGATCCTGATTTTAGCCCGTTGGAGCAAGATTTTTCCATACTCAATCAAAGCAACAGCAGCAGTTCATCGTGGATTAACGGAAAATCCAGCAAGACTGTGCAATGGACGCTTAATGTGATGGCTAAACAGGCGGGCGGCCTGGTTATTCCTTCGGTTAACTTTGGCAAGGATGTCAGCCGGCCTTTGACCCTTTTGGTCACCGGCGATGCCGCCAAAAAAGCGGTTAACAATGATGAAGATTTGTTTATAGAAGTAGAGGCAAGCCCTGAAAAACCCTACATACAATCCCAGGTTTTCTATACCTTGCGCTTATATACCAAAGTCGATATTTCTCAAGCCAGGCTGACTGAACCTGAGCTGGCGGATGCGGTAATTGAAAGATTAGGTGAAGACAGTAATTATACTACCCAGGTCAACGGGGTTAATTACACGGTGACAGAACGAAAATATGCTTTTTTCCCACAAAAAAGCGGTAAATTAACGATTAAACCGTTGGTATTAAACGCTGAAGTGCTGACCGGTAACCGACCAAGTTTTAACGGCTTTTTTAATTCCCAGATCAGTAAAACCAAACGCGTTGAATCCAAAGCGATAACACTGGATGTAAAACCAGTGCCCGCCTCTTTTACAGGCAAACATTGGTTATCAGCGGAACAACTGGTTTTAAAGCAGGACTGGTCAGGTGATGTTCAACAAATGAAAGTGGGAGAGCCATTGACCAGAACCTTAACATTACTGGCAAAAGGTACGACGGTCGGGCAACTTCCTGAACTGAATACCACCGATACCAATGATCAGTTAAAAGCGTATCCAGACCAACCGGTATTGCAGGAACAGAAAAAAGCCGATGGATTGCTGGCTTTTAGAGAAGAAAAAATTGCCCTGATTCCCTCAAAAGCAGGCAGCTACACATTACCTGCCATAGAAATCCCTTGGTTTAATACCCAAAGCCAAAAAATGGAAGTGGCGAAAATCCCTGAAACTACATTGACCACGGTTGCAGGCGCCAATCAGCCTGTCACTATTGAACCAGCGGTTACATCAGCCACACCACAACACATTGAAATCAGTCCGGTTATTAAAAATGAACCTGAAACCAATCGTTGGTTATGGGTTTCTGTATGCTTGGCAGCAGGTTGGTTAATAACGGTGATTCTATTTTTAATTAAACGCAGGGTTAAAAAACCCGTTATTGAAGATAATGAGGTAGAAAAAAGTTTAAAAGCATGTATTAAGCAGTTAAAAAATGCGTGCATTAATAACGATGCAATAGCGGCTAAAGATGCCTTGCTTGAATGGGGACGGCAAAAGTTTAATGCCTCAAATCTGGGTGCCATTGCCGGATTTTGTGACGCACGCTTAAGAGACGAAATCCTGCATTTAAATCACACCTTATACGGTAAAGAAACGGGGC
>Ga0208103_1000225_pt1 | contig 26331 bp, 26 predicted proteins | sample CryBogmetaGMA75M_FD_184550 | JGI IMG/M metagenome (GOLD analysis project Ga0208103, IMG submission 184550) | Freshwater microbial communities from Crystal Bog, Wisconsin, USA - MA7.5M (SPAdes) | ecosystem: Environmental > Aquatic > Freshwater > Lake | place: Crystal Bog, Wisconsin, USA... | reverse complement strand
TAACGGAAACGGAAAAACGCAAACAGTTCAAAATCAGCGCTCGCAAGAAGATGTTAAAACGTCTCTATATGATGCGACGTTACGAATCTCGCCTGTAATCCCAAAGCGCCCTGCGCTTTGGCTTACCTCAAAGAGGTTCTTGTGCCATTAGGTACGCCTCTTTAAACTCCCCTCAATTTTTTTTCCGTAACAAACCCTTTACAAACCCTATGATACACTTAGAGTAATAATTTCTCTACAAGGCTATAACCATGCTCTTTAGCGCACCTCTTAAAAATAATTCCAAAAAAATCATGTTGTTGGGTTCTGGCGAACTCGGTAAAGAAGTTGCTATTGAAGCACAACGTTTAGGGATTGAAGTGGTCGCAGTGGATCGCTACAAACACGCTCCCGCACATCTTGTCGCAAATCGCTCGTATGTGGTGAATATGCAAGACAAAGAGGCGGTATTAAAAATTATCCGTAAAGAAAAACCCGATTATATTCTCCCTGAAATCGAAGCTATTAGCATTGATGCTCTTTTTGAGGCGGAAGCGGAAGGGTTTTGCGTCATCCCTAACGCGGAAGCCGTCAGTAAAACGATGAACCGAAAAAATATTCGTCGTTTTGCGAGCGAAGAACTAGGACTGCAAACAAGCCGTTATCATTTTGTGAGCAACTATGAAGATATGTGTACGGCGGCAGAAGATGTCGGTTTTCCGTGTGTTATCAAACCCGTTATGAGCTCTTCAGGACATGGTCAAAGTATCGCACGAAGCCCTTTTGATTTAGAAAATTCATGGGAAATCGCCAAAGAAGCACGCGGGGATGCGAGTGAGTTAATCGTCGAAGAGTTTGTCCATTTTGATTATGAAATCACCTTGCTCACAGCACGCAATGGGACAGAGACGATATTTTGTGAACCTATCGGACACATCCAAAAAGACGGCGACTATATTTTCAGCTGGCAGCCGATGGAGATGTCCAAAAAAGCACTCAAACGCTCAAAACAAATTGCACAAGCTATTACCGACGGATTGGGCGGTCGCGGATTGTTTGGTGTTGAGTTGTTTGTCAAAGGGGATGAGGTTTATTTTAGCGAAGTAAGCCCTCGCCCACATGATACGGGATTGGTGACCTTGATTACACAAAGCCAAAGCGAATTTGCTCTACACGTTCGTGCGGTATTGGGACTTCCTCTTGGATTTACCTTTTATGGTGATGGAGCGAGCGCGGCGTTTAAATCAACCGTTGAATCGCATGAGCCCGTTATTGATGTAGATGATTCCCTCTTTGATAAAAAAAGTTTTGTTCGTGTCTTTGGCAAACCTGAATCTCATGTTGGACGACGGATGGCAGTTGTTTTGGTCTTTGATAAAGTCAAAAAAGCACTCAAAAAAGCGGAAAAAATGATTAAAAAGATACAAGACGCATGAAGATAGCAATACTTGATACCCTAACCTACGGTGATACCTCGTTAGCTGGATTTGATGCATTAGGCGAGATTAGCGCATACTCTACCACCTCTGCCGAAGAGACAATCCAACGAGGACACGATGCAGAAGTCATCGTGACAAACAAAGTAGTTATCAACGATGCCGTGATGGAAGCCTCTCCTCATCTAAAACTTATCTGTGTAGCCGCAACGGGGACAAACAACATCGACCATGAAGCAGCTGCATGTCGTGGAATCACCGTCAAAAACGTCGCAGGATATTCAACCGATGCTGTCGTTCAACATACGTTTTCAATGCTTTTTTATCTCATGGGACACTCTCGTTATTATGATGAATACGTCAAAAGCGGTAACTGGCAAAAAGAGTCGGTATTTACTCACATCGGTCCTTCGTTTAGCGAGTTACGCGGGAAAACATGGGGTATTATCGGACTGGGTGAAATCGGACGCAGTGTTGCAAACATCGCACGTGCATTTGGAGCTAACGTCTGTTATTACTCTACTTCTGGAAAAAATGAAAACAGTGAGTTTGAAAAAATAACTCTCAGCCGTTTGATTGAAAACAGTGACATCATTTCCATTCATGCACCACTGAATCCCTCGACAGAAAATCTCATCTCCCACTCCGAATTGTTGCAGATGAAAGAGGGGGCAGTACTGCTAAACCTCGGACGCGGTGGAATCGTCGATGAGGATGCACTATCGGTTATCATCGATGTCAAACCGATTTATGTTGGTTTGGACGTGTTAGTCAAAGAGCCTATGAAAACACCGCATCCATTATTGAAAGTCAAACATCCAGAAAGACTTTATATTACTCCTCATATCGCGTGGACATCCGTAGAAGCACGAGAACGGTTGATTGCGGCAACGGTTGAGAATATTAAAACATTCGTAACAGCGTCGGTAAAATAAGCGCTATCCCCAAAAACAACACCGACGTTATAAACACCTGTACCGTCACGGTGCGAGGGGAACAGTTATACAGCGAGGCGAGATTGACATTCGCCACAGCCAATGGGACAATCAGCTCCAAAAATAAAAGCCCCTTGACCATCGGCGACATCTCCACCATCCCTAACACACCAAACGCGATTGCAGGTATCAGAATAAATTTTGTTCCATTCACCCACACAGTAAGACGTAGATTAATATGTGTCAGCTTTATCCCATACAAATAAATCCCAAACAATACCAACTGCATCGTCATCGACGCATACGCCCCCATCATCAGTGTTTTATCCACCGCAACACTGGGGTGATACCCTGCTAAATTTAAAACAATCGCAACCATCGCCGCCCACAGTACAGGAAGTTTGACAATATTCAGCAGTGATTGGCGAACACTAAACTCTCCACGTGAGTAATAAAATACCCCGATGGTATAGACGACAAAAATGTTGACAAGATTAATGAGAGTGAGATACGGGACACTAACCTCTCCAAACAGTGCAATTCCTAATGGAATTCCCAAATTTCCCGTATTGCCGATAAGGGCTGCAACCGTGGCGATGGAGCGCTCTTTGGTATCACTGAAAATTAGCCGTGAAAGAGGAATCATCAACAAGAGCGCTAAAAGTGAAATCCCAAGATAAAGCGAGGGGGCAAAGAGTAACTCAGTGTCGATAGGACGCTTGAGCAATCCCCAAAAGGTGAGAAAAATTTGTAAAAAATAGACACTGAGCAACGTGATAGTACGGTCGTCGATTTTCTCTTTAAACGTCCATTTTGCACCAAAGCCGACGGCAATGAAGAGGTAGATGCCAAGCAGGGATAAAAGGGTTTCAATAGTCATACAAATTATCTTGTTAAATAGAGTTGATAGATAGGATTATAGTGAGTTGTGGATACGTGGGTCAACTACATTGCTAAAAAAATCACCAATTGAGACATCAAGTACAGCGGCAATTTTATAGAGGTGTTCGAGATTGAAGTGTTTTTTGTTGTGGTAAAGTTCAGCAACAGATATTAATCCAACTGATTTAAGTCCTATAGAAAGAGCTAAATCAAGTTGACTTATCCCTTTTTCTTTGCGGAGTCGCATCACGTTTGTGCCAATGGTGCGATAAAACGTATCAATATCCGATTGAGAGACTTCGTGCATAAACTACCTATAGTTAAACTAAGCATAAGTTTATAAAGAATAGAATGTTTTAGAAACTAACTATGGTTAGTTTTAAATAACATTGGGTGGTAAAAGTATGAAAAAAATAGTATTGGCAACATTGCTTGCAAGTGGATTGATGGCGGCTGGAAATCAAGATTATTTTGGCATTAGTGCAGGGAAATTAAAATCAAGTTCTAGTGCACAACTAAATCCTGGTTACGTTTTAGTGGAAGATACTGACCACAATGCCTATAATTTGACACTGGGTCATTATTATGGTGAAAATGGAAGAATATCGGCGACGTATATATATACTAATGTACCTGATACAAAAAATAGTGATGCCATAACGCTAGGGTACGATTTTATTCTTCCATTAGATAAAACGTTTTCAGTATATGCTGGCCCGAGTGTAGGGTATACGCGAGTTAAATATGATGCTGGGGATAGTTTGAGTGGAATACATTACGGTGCACAAGCTGGTGGTATCGTGAAAATTGCAAAGAGCATTGAGCTCGAGGCTGGTTATAAATATTTGTTTGAAACGGGTAGTTATACAAATATTGGAGGGAAAATTGAATTAGACAATATTGGATTATGGTATATTGGAGGAAATATTCGCTTTTAATGTCTTCTCCTTTTCTCTCAAACGAGGGGATAAATAATTTTATCTCCTTAAACTTTTTACCCCACTTACACTTTTGAGCAACTCCTAAAACCCGTTTCGCTACAATCCCTAACGAATAGAGATTGCATCTACATAAACATAGCGATCAAAAAGGTGTAAGTATGTCCAAAGTATTAATTATCGGCGGTGGCGGGGCAGGTTTGGTGAGTGCGTTATCGGCGCATGAAGCGGGTGCAGAGGTCATCGTCGCCTCCAAAACATTGCCCACTCGTTCCCAAACTTCCATGGCGCAGGGGGGAATGAATGCGGTTTTAGGCGGCGATGATACGATTGCGCATCACATCGACGATACGCTTCGCTCCAGTGCAGGATTGGGAAATAAAAAACAAATTTCTTTTATGTGTGAAAATGCTCCCGATGCGGTACGTTGGTGCAATGCAATGGGATTACCGTTTAGCCGTGATGGATCGGGGGAGATTGCTCGCAGACGTTTGGGCGGTGCGAGTGCTCCTCGTGCGTGTTATGCCCAAGACTATACGGGGCTCAAACTTCTGCATACATTGTACGACCAGTGTCTCAAAGCAGGAATAACCTTTGTCAATGAGCGATTTTTACTCAACCTCATTGTCGATGAAGAGACTAACCGCGTGTTAGGGGCAACGTTTTTGGATATTGCTACGGGCGAGGTGGAAGAGATTCGTGCCGATGCGGTGATACTGGCGACGGGAGGATACGGTGCAATTTATGGAAAGCACTCAACGAACTCCGTTCAAGCAACGGGAGATGGTCTTGCCGCCGCGATACGAGCAGGGGCGAAACTCGCAGATTTGGAGTTTATTCAGTTCCATCCAACAGCGTTAAAAAATTCGTCCATTCTAATTTCAGAAAGTGCGCGTGGAGCGGGGGGATATTTGCTAAACGGCAACAAAGAGCGCTTTACCGACGAGCTCTCCCCTCGTGATGTGGTTGCTCGCGCTATCCATGATGAGATGACCAAAAGTGGGGCAGTGTATCTCGATATTCGCCATTTGGGAGAAGAGTTTATTACTCATGAACTCCCGCAAGAGCGAAAATTGGCTCAGATTTATGAGGGGATTGACCCCCTTCATGAACTCATCCCCATCAAACCAGCCGCCCATTACAGTATGGGGGGAATCGAAGTCGATGCACAATGTATGAGTAGTGTTAGCGGTTTGTTTGCCGTGGGAGAGTGTGCCAATCACAAAACACACGGAGCAAACCGTTTGGGAGGTAACTCATTGTTAGAACTGGTTGTGTTTGGTCGTCATTGCGGAAAAAATGCGGCGGAGTTTGGGGCAAAAAGTCCCGTTCCTGTGCTTAAAAATCAGCAGTTAGCCAAAGATACAAATTTTGTCCGTGGCGTGATGTATTTTACCAACCAAATCGATTTTTATCAAAAACAGGAGATGTTAGCCAATATCTTTTATAACAATGTCGGTTTGGTACGTGAGGATATGGGACTTAAAGCGGTACTTGGGGCGATTCGGCAGATGCAAAAAGAGTTACCGTTTATGGGTCCGAAGGATAAGTCTAAGATTTGCAATACGAATTTAGTGGAATTTATCGAGTTTGGAAATAAAGTGGAACTAGCAGAGATTATTGTCGTCTGTGCTATCAGTCGCGGTGAGAGTCGAGGGGCACATTATCGAGGTGATATTCCTGCACGAAACGATGTAATGTTTGGAGCTCATACGATTACATGGAGAGAAGGAGGAGTGTTATGCGCGGATTTTATGGAATAAACACCATTATTGAAAATGAAGATAATGATGATTGTTACGACGATGATGAAGAAGACGAGAAAGAGTGGTGTGACTGATGAATATTTCAATACAACGCAGTAACAGTACAGAACCACAAAGCTATAACGTTGAGTTAGAGGGTGTAACACTGCTCACTGTTCTCAATCACATCAAAACAAAAATCGATTCAACACTCACCTATTCTCATGGATGTCGTAGCGGTGTGTGTGGAAGCTGTGCGGTACGCGTAAATGGGCGTGAACAGTTGATGTGCGAATACAAACCTAACGAAGGTGATAGCATTGAACCCATCAAAAATGCACGTGTTATACGTGATTTATTCGTTGACAGCTCTCCTCTTGAGCGTTTTAATACCAACTCTTGCGCATGGAGCGAAGAATCACGAGAGGGTAATGTAAGCGAAGAGGATATGAGCAGTATTCAGACACAAAGCGATTGTATTTTGTGTGCGTCTTGTTATAGTGCTTGCCCTGTCTATGCCGTAAATCCCCATTTTATCGGTCCATTTGCCCTTACCCGTGTTTGGCGATACGTCAATGATGTGCGTGAAACGTCCAGTGATACGAAAATTGCCGCCATTCAAACCAATGGAATTTGGGACTGTACCCTGTGTGGAGAGTGTGTACCTGTGTGTCCTCAAAACATTGCTCCGATGCAAGACATACGTATGTTACGCTCTAAAAGCGGGATGATGGGCTACCAAGACCCCACTATGGCATCCATGTTTGGTGGCGGTTTGGATTTTGGAGGCGTTTCTTTTTAACTCCCGTCATTCCCGTGTAGACGGGAATCTAGCTTTTTGCTGTTTTATTTAGCTGGATTCCCGCCTGAACCGGAATGACGAATGAGTTATTTTGTGTTATACTAATGTTATTAAAATGTTAGGAATATACTATGGCATCAGAACACTCACTCGACATCTCCGCAAAAATTGACCTCCAAGCGTTTAAAGACGCGATCGCCCAATCAGAAAAGGAGGTCATCGGTCGTTATGATTTTAAAGGCGTTGCTTATGAAATCAACTACCGCGAAAAAGAAAAACAACTTGTTCTCTTGGCTTCCAGTGATAACAAGCTTGACGCACTCAAAGACATTGTTATCGGCAAACTCATCAAGCGCGGACTCTCTTCTAAAGCACTCGAAGAGCTAAAAACCGAAGACGCAAGCGGAGGAAGTCGTAAAGCCACTTACAAAATCGTGGATACGATCGAATCCAAAGAAGCAAAAAAAATCATCGCTGAAATAAAAACACTCAAAACAAAGGCCTCCGCTATTATCGAAGGTGAGTATATTCGCGTAAAATCCAAACAAATCGATGAACTTCAAAAGATTATGGCGCATATTAAAGCTATGGAGTGGGAAGCCCCCTTGGTATTTGAAAACTTTCGATAAAGGGACTCTCTTATGAGCGGTAAAACGACGCGCTATAAATCGATTGATAAACGGGTTCTCACCGAGGGTGGAAAACTCAATTTCCAACTCTATATACCCAATGAAACAAAAAGTATTATGGGGCTATTTCTCCAAAGCGATACGGTTATTAATGGTAACAATAAAGTACAGTTGCGCGAAGTAGAAAAGCTTTACATCAATGAAGAAGATACCCTGCACTATGAAGCGTACGTACAGCAGCACATACAAACCATCGCTCTTTCCGAAGATATTCCTCTGGATGATAAAGCCATTATCGTTTATGAACGGGCGAGTTCGGTCATTGATGAGATGTTTCGTAATCCAGAATCACTTGAAACTGCCAAAAATGTCAAACCCGTAGTGGACAGTTTTGTCAATATTATTTTACATGATTCCAAAGCCGTTGAATCTCTTTTAAAAATTACTGCACACGATTACTATACCCATACTCACTCTATTAATGTAAGTATTTACACCTTGAGCTTGGGTTCATTTTTAGGAATTGCTGGGGATGACCTTAAAACGCTTGGGATGGCGGCAGTACTTCATGACATCGGAAAAAGTAAAGTAAATTATAATATTATCAATAAAAATGGAAAGCTGACTGATGTAGAGTTTGATGAAATGAAAACGCACCCTGCCCAGGGGCATACTATCGCTTTAAAACTTGGGATTAGCGACGAACGAATCCTCAGCGGCATTCGGCACCATCATGAGAAGATGGACGGCGGTGGCTATCCCGATGGAATCAAAGAGGATAGAATCAGTCAATTTGCTAGAATAATAGGAGTATGTGATGTGTTTGATGCCCTCTCAACCAAACGCTCCTATAAAGACCCCATGAGCTCTTTTGAGTCGCTTCGACTTATGAAGCAACAAATGCAAGGGCACTTAGACATGAATTTAGTAGATGCATTTATCAAAATGTTACGAAAACAGGAGCAAAACAAATGAAGAAGATGACAATTGGGGATGCCGCTGGACATTTTGGAGTCTCTAAAGAGGCAATTCATAACCGTATTCGTCGTGGAAGTTTAAACTGTATTGTTGAAAATGGGGTGAAATACGTCGCCATCGAAGCCGCTAAAAATACAACGGTTGCAAACAACGTAAGTGACAACCGTTATACCCTCTACATCGAATCCGAAAACGAACGCCTTCGTGAAAAAGTGGATGTTCTTGAAAAAGAAACTACCCGTTTACGTGATCAACGTGAACTGATGCTCATTAATGAACGAATCAACGTAGAGCAAATCTACAAAGAGCGTGATGCACAGCTTCGTAATATTTTGAATGTCGTTGCAACAAAATTTCTCTCGCACGTGAGTGAAGAGTTAGTGATGCAAGAAGCTTTAGGAGAAGAAGCGCAACCGATGGATGCCATCAATGCAGATATTGTCCCTGATGTCGAAATCGGTGATGACTGGATAACCCTTAAAGCATTTTTAAAACTCAAACACTACCCTGATAGCCTTAAAAAAAATATCAAGAGACGATTTAAAGCCGCTGCCCTAGAAGGCGATGAACGCTTTATCGAGAGTAATGAGAAGATTTATTTGAACCCTTCTCTATACGAGTATTCTGACCTCTTGACGGGGAAGTAGAAACGCGAGATTTTACACGGTTTAAGTTGTTAAAACAACTTTGACAGATACTAAATTCACTTCCCACCGCGAGCGGTTTCCCGCATGTTTTACATCGTGGGACAAAATGACTTTGTTTGAGCGAATTTTCAATAAAACGATTTAATTCTCCTCGATACGAACGGGCCTTTTCACTGTCCACAAAAAACTCACCCAAACGATACGATAGCCACAAATACAAACTAATCTCTTTTATCTGATCTTCCGCTTCTTGGAGCTCTTCGGTTGTTTCCGCATGTGAACCCAGATGACGCGGGGGGATATAAGCTATCGGTTTGGCTTGTGCCAATGCCCTCACATATCGCTCGTACGCCCCCATCACGATAGGTGATTTTGTAGACAATGGTGCGGTGGCTAAAATATATTTGGTGCGCATATCCAAATCATAGCGATCTACAATCACCGACGCTTCTGCCATAGATTCGAGGTTTATCGCTCTAAACGGTCCCTCAAACTTCATATTTTCCACAAAAAATTCGATAATGGCTGCAAGAGATTTCTCTTCTAAAATTGTGGAAACAAGCTGTATGTGATCAAAATTCGCCATGACATTAAAAGGGATTTTAATCGCTTCCGCTTCGCGTCCAAATAGGGGACTAATTTTTCTAAGAACATCGGCACTTAGTGCCCCCACAAATCCTTTTTCACTCATCCCGTATCGCCCTGCACGCCCTGCGATCTGCTGAATCTCACTCACAGTCAAGTCTCGTTGGTTTTGACCGTCGAATTTATCGGCTTTTGAAAACAGCAACGTTTTGATAGGTAAATTCAGCCCCATTGCAATAGCATCGGTCGCAACGAGAATTTGTGTCTCCCCCTCACGGAAACGGCGCGCCTCTTCACGGCGTACTTCCGGTCCAAGATTGCCATAAATAACACTGGTTTTATACGTCGCCGAAAGCTGTTGCTTCAAACGCAGTGCGTTAGAACGTGTAAATGCGATAACAGCCGTTTGGGGTTCGATGGCATCAATTGGGGTGACATGCGCGAGTAGCTCGAGTGGATTCTTACGCTCAAATTCGATGATTTCCAGCGGTTCTCCCAAATACTGCGCTAACGCCACAATCGCCTCACGCGAATTTGGAGAACCGGTCATAATCACAACTTTGGCAGGAGCACCGATGATAGCATTTGCCCACGCCCATCCACGGTCACGGTCACCGATCATCTGCACCTCATCGATAACACACGTATCGACCTCAGACTCAAAACTGAGCATCTCGATGGTGGAACTGATATGGGTCGCATCTTCATCAACAATCTGCTCTTCTCCGGTAATAAGAGAAGCATTAACCCCATGCTCACGCAAATCTTCATACCCCTCTAACGCTAACAAACGTAACGGTGCGAGATAGTATCCTGTTCCCCCACGACGCAATTGTTCCATCGCGGTATAGGTTTTACCGCTGTTAGTGGGACCGATATGTAAGATAAGTTTACGACGAAGCGAACGTGCGAGAGGAAAGAGATTTTTAAAATCCCGTACCGTTCGTGCCAACAACTCTTGACGCTGTTTTTTGACAAGTTCTCCTGCAATGCGCCGATCAAAAGCAAAAAGGGCACGACGCACCACTTTGGCATTGATATGAAGTGTATCGCTCAAATAAGGCAGTAAAATTTCATAAACCATACCGTACAAGGTAGGCTCATCCAAATTTAAAAGTTTTGCGTGTTCTTGGCACTCGCCCATCAAAGATTTGAGTTCAGTCAAAAATACCGCGCGAAGTTCCCCTCCTTGTTTCTCAAACTGAGCATCGAACACCAAGTCTTCTTCACTCCAAATAAGACGGGTTATCTCTGCATGGCTTACTTGTACATGGGTGGTATGCAATAACGGCTCATCGCGATAAGGAAGAACAATCGCCTGAGGATACTCGATAAGCAATTCTTCCCCTACAAATTCAATCCCTATCGCCTGCGATGGAAGAACACGCTTCAATGTTTCCATTGTCAGTGGATAAAACGTGTTTGTATTTGAAGGTGGAGCGCCTTTGAGGGCAGAAAGTATCTCGTCATGTGTAAGATAGCGATGTGTGTCGAGCTTTAATGTCTTTAGAAATGTGCTGATTTGAGCTTGCTTTTGGATGACGAATTCTTCTTTTAGCGCATTGATTTCAGGAACCAGTACCCCAATATTTTCTTCATAAAGTCGCTTATGATCTACAGGCGACGTTTTAAGCACATGAATCTTAGAAAAATGTTCTTCACCTATGTCATAGACGATGGAAGCATAAAATTCAAGTCGATCGCTGTAATCAAACTTCCCTTCCAGTGCTTTTTCCAGAATCTCTCGCTTGTGTACGTAACGGATATGTTCAAGTTTTGAAGCAATCTTTTCAGGAGTGATTTTACGAGTACGGACATCACCAAATGCGACATGCAAAGCAACACGCTCATCACGTGTCATCTCAAAGGCATCAAAAAGTTCATCGATTTTTTCTTCCCGCTCATGCGGTTTTTCGCGGGGTTTTGGATTGGGATAGACTTTACCGTTTTGGGTGAAAAAGTCAACAATCATCACACGATTGTCCGTTTCCCCCTCCGACCAAATCCGTCTCAGTGATTTAATAAGAGACTCCTTTTGAGTCGTCCCATCAAAAATTCCAAGTGCATGCGCTAGCGCAGCCAATGTTTCATTGGGAACGCGATCAATCCCCTCATCAAATCCTTCATCGCCGAAAAAATAGCGGATGGACTGGTTGAGTTTTATCATTTTTTTCTTTTTCTTAGCCATAGTGTAAGTGTAGCTAAAAATTCTAAGGGGTATCTTTTTGTAGTTTTGATAAACTATTCCCAAATAACAATTATGGAAAAGAATATGATTGATTTAAGTGTCGATGAGTGGACACAAAGCGACTATCTTACTAACAAACGTGTGTTAGAAGTACAAGGGGTAAAAGTTGTCTTAGTCGATACGATTTTAAATCCTATTGAAGGGGCAGAAACTATGACGTATAGTCCGCCGTTATTGCGTGAGATGCCCTATGGTAGCGTATTTGTCTTTTACTGTGACAGCGGGAAGGGAACCCATTCACGGCTGAAGGAATTTCGCGCCAAGTTTCCAAACCATGTTTGTATCAGTTTGCGAGGGGGGCGAGGGTATTGGAGACGGAATTTGAGCGTATAACGCAAGCGTGTGAAGCGTTTGCCCTCTCGATACAAGAAGGGCGTTTTTATGATGCACATGAAGATTTTGAAGCCATTTGGTTTCCACGCCGTTTTGAAGACAATCATGAAGTGAAGCTGTGGAAAGGGTTTATTAATGCGGCGGTTTGTTTTGAGCTAATACAAAAAGGTCGTCCCAAACCTTCTGAAATCGCTTGGAAAACGTATTGCAAATACAGACCTCTTTTGCTTCAGCTTGAAACAAAGCATTATGAAATCTACGTTAAAATAGACACACTTATTCAAAACAGGAGAAAATTATGTCTCAATTCCTAGAAGCTATGGCATTTCGCCACGCGTGCAAACGTTTTGACACCACAAAAGCGATACCGACCGAGCAGTTTGACGCTATTTTAGAGGTGTGCCGAACCTCACCTTCATCATTTGGAATGGAACCGTGGAGACTGATCGTGGTGCGCAATGAGAAACTTCGCAAAGCATTGAAAGCGTCTTGTTGGAATCAAAACCAAATCACCGAGGCAAGTGAACTGGTGATTTTTACCACCGATAACGACATCGTTCGAAGTGATTCTCCCTATGTACGCACAATGTTTGAACGCCGAGGGATGCCTGCTGAGATGGTGGGTACCTACCTTGGGGTCTATAAAAACTATCTGACACCACTTGAAGAAGATGAGCTTTTGCTCGAAAATTGGACGGCAAAACAGTGTTATATCGCGTTAGCAAACGCAATGACGTATGCGGCAACTCTTGAAATCGACAGTTGTCCTATCGAAGGTTTTGATAAAGAAGAAGTTGAAGCTATTTTAGATTTAGAATACGGTCACAGCGTTGCGGTCATCTGTGCGCTTGGGTATCGCGTTAACCCACAAAGTCCTCAAATGCGCCTCCCCATAACGACCATCGTGGAGTACAAATAAATGCTGCAAAAAATAGAACAAAACGTAGAACATCTTAGCACTAGCGCCGAACACTACAGTGATTTAGCCCTCAATTTTGCCACCGAATACGGGCTAAAACTTTTGGGTGCCATTGCCATCTTTTTTATCGGAAAATGGCTTGCCAAACAGTTTCTAAAACTTATGCGTTCAGGAATGGAGCGAGCACAGGTCGATGCAACACTGATTTTATTTTTCAGTAATGTCATCTATGTTGCTCTTATCATCATCATCGTCGTGGCTGCTGCGAGTAATGTGGGTGTTAATACGTCATCGTTTATCGCTATCTTCGGAGCAGCAGGTTTGGCAATTGGACTTGCCCTCAAAGACACTCTCGCTAATGTTGGTGCTGCGGTGCTGATTATCTTTTTTCGCCCGTTTAAGGTCAATGATGCCATCGAAGTTTCAGGGGTTGCTGGAACCGTCAAAACCATCAATCTTTTTTCCACAACCCTCACCACTGCAGACAACCGTTCCATCATCATCCCCAATGGAACCCTCGTGGCTGGAAATATTATTAACAATTCCAGCAACATTCATCGTCGAATTGACCTCGTTTTAGACATTGATTATCAAGATGATCTCAAAGTTGCCAAAGAAGTCATTTCTGCCATACTAAGTGAACATCCTAAGGTGCTAGAAGAGCCTCCATTTGTCGTTGCAGTTGGTGCGCTTGCTGCTAACTCTGTTCAGCTGTACGCTCGCCCTTGGGTTCTCTCTGAGGAGTATTGGGATGTTCGATTTGAACTTATCGAAGCGATTAAACTAAAATTTGATGAACACCAAATCACTGTTCCGTTTCCGCAGATGGATTTGCATGTACGTAAAGAGAATATTGTTTAAATCAAACAGATTTTATATTAACTCTATACGCATGGACATAAAACGCCCCTGTTGCACACAGTGCGGCAACCGCTCCACCGATAAATAAGTACGTTGGAAGATACTGATACAGCATCCCTGCTCCCAATGCCCCAAAAAATCCACCTAAACCATACGAGATACCAAAGAAAAATTGCTGAGAGAGACGACGCGCACTGTAAAGTGAAAAGAGTGTGCTAATCGCCGCCGTGTGAAACAAAGCGAAACTAAAAGCATGCAAACTCTGAGAGAGTGCCAACAGCGGTAGCGAGTTAGGAAAGAATGCAACCATCAGCCACCGAAGCGCGGTGATAAAAGCAGTAATCCAGAGGATAACATAGAGATTGCGACGAAGAAGTGACCCTTGGAAATAAAACATCAAAATTTCTGCAATAACCCCAAAACTCCAAAGCCACACTGTTGTCGTAAGGGAGAGTCCATGATCGGTGATGTAGATGGTGAAAAAGTTGTAAAAAGGACCAAAACTCACCTGCATCAAGAAAAAACCGACCCATAAGTAGATGTGGGAAAAGGGATTAAACACACACTCTTGTTCATCACATTCGGACGTATTGCTGTTTTTATGTTTTGAACCGATAATGGCACCAAAAATCAATGTCCCCAACGCCATGGCAATCAAAAAGCCAATACCTATTTGAGGAGAACTCAACCAACGAACCAACACCAATGCCACCGCAATAAATCCTATGGAACCAAACAGCCGAATTTTTCCGTATTTTTCTCGCCCGATGTATTCGAGAGCAATCACTTCGACATACGGGAGAATCAAAGCAATCCCAATCCCAAAAAGAATATTCATACTCAATAACGCCAAAAAATGTTCCAGTGAGGGATAAAATCCAACCGCACCCAGTGCCATCAAGCCAAGCGAGAGATAAAAAGTACGCCCATCAAGTGCAAATCCCCTCAAAAACATAAACGGGACAGCAAAACGTACCAATGGAGCGCTCGCGAAGATAATCCCTATCTCCATCGCGCTCATTCCGCTCATAGAGAGAATTTTAGGAACAAAAATGATATGTACTCCGATAAGGGCAAAATAGAAAAAATAAAACAGTGCGACGAGAACAGCCACGTTCTTACGCTCGAATGACGGCAGTACCGCTGAGGAGGTCGTGTAGGGAGCGCTTATCACAGCGTAGCAATCCGATAAAAAATCCAATCAAGGTAATAAGAGAAATAAAATACCCGATAAAACGCACTATCAGCTTCCAATACGAAGCATTGCCAAGTGTTCGTGCATCCACAACACGAATACGGGCAAGTTTTTTCCCCGGAGTTTGCCCTCCACGATGCCAGAATATGACCGTAACAATCATAAATAAGCTCAACTGTGTCAGAGATACAAGAGGATTGGGGGGATGCGCGAGAGCTTTTTCATTATGGACGATGACATCCATTCCACCCGCCGTATGCATCTGATCGTAACCAAAAAGGATCATCATCAAAAGGGCAATGGGTAAACCAATCATAAAAATATCAGTACAAAATCCAAGGGCTCGAGACCAAAAGGGGGCGTAATGAACAACAGGCTTTGAGGGTTGGATTATTTTACTGTTTTTTTTGAGTTTTTTAGTGCGCATAGGGGAATTATATCTTTATTACTATTTGTTTACTAATTTCTTTCATAATACTGACATCCCAATTGATGGCAGCACATCAAAGGGGAGTTTTCATTCTTTCGATACTCCTTAAGATCAAAGCGCCTCGGGTTTTATCCCGAGGACTTATCATCCTCCTAAAGATTAACGTTTAATTCCTAGCAATGTTTCTAAAAGTGTATCCGATGTAGTAATAGTTTTTGCATTTGCTTGATAACCGCGTTGAATAATTATGAGATTTGTAAGCGATTTAGACAAATCTACGTTGGATGCTTCAAGTGATGAAGCCTGCATAAATCCTCGTCCTGCCGTAGCAGCCGTACCAATAATTGGATCACCAGAGTTGGCAGATTGGAGATATACATTTCCTCCATCCGTTACAAGACCTTCATTATTGGCAAATTTTGCCATCCCGATTTGTGCCAAACCAAATGAACGACCGTTTGAAAATGATCCGACTAGCGTACCGCTTTGGTCGATACGAATGCCCACTAAATCTCCACCGGGGAAACCGTCTTGAGAAATACCGCTGGTACCCGATGGATTATCAAAACTGGTAATACCGTCAAACGCTCCAATAGATCCAAAATTGAGATTTACCGCTTGGTTTCCTGCTGCTCCATTATTGGGTGAGAAATCAATTCCGGGAATGTTATATCCAGCAAGTGCTCCATTACTGTTAAATTGAATAATACCGCCTTCTAAAATATTTGCATTGGGTGCTATTCCCCCGATTGAGCCTGGCTGAGGTACCGTAATGGTGTAGCTCCACTCTGTAACTCCACTGAGCGTATTCACGGTTTGTTTACGGAAATCCATTTTGACGGTATGCTTACTCCCTAATGAATCGTACACGTCGATACTAGCAGAGTGTGTTGCTGCATTAACAGCTTGAGACTGTTTGAGCGATGCTCCAACGGGCAATGCACCTGCCATGGTCGCAAAATTAGCAGTAAAACGAGTATTTTCAACCGTATTAACATCGGTAATCCCTGCAATCCTAATATCTAATGGACTCCCTGCGGAATTACTTACAATAAACTTACCTTGATTGTTGATGGTTACCGTTGATCCAGCTGATGCTCCTTGCGATAACGTTTGTAAACCAGCACGGAGATTTTCAGTCGATTGAAAATAATAAACACCTGCCGTTATACCTGGGGCAGGAGTACCACTAGTGTAACGAAACTGTTGTGTCGTTACTCCCCCATCAAAAGAGACAGAAATCCCTTGTCCACCTACGGGACCAGCAGCAGCCGGTGTTAACTGAAATGCTTGTCCGCTGGCATTAAACATAACCCCCATATCTTCTGTTTTTTCCGTTGCACTTACGCCTGCAGTCGAATCAAGCATATACGTCGGAGAATATTGTGTAACCGTTTCACTGGAACTCAAATTTGCCTTGACAACAACTTGGGTACTGGCATTTGCTGGTGTTGTTAACCCTGGCGGAATTTTAATATTAGCAATCGGTGCCGTTGCATCCACAAGACCAGTTTTTGTATCTCGAAGCCACCCTTGGACAATAAATCCATTATTGTCGACAAAGTTACCGGATGCATCAAATTTAAAGTCTCCAGATCGAGAGTACTTATAAGTATTTCCTCCATCTGAACTAACGATGAAGAAACCATCCCCTTGAATCGCAACGTCAGTATTTTTGTCGGTATTTTGAATAGACCCTTGAGAGTGAATACGCGTAATAGAGCCAACGGTTGTTCCAAGACCAATTTGAACCGCATTCTTACCACCCAACGCCCCTTGAGGAGCTGTGGCGATTTGATTGGTTTGGGCTAACAAATCCGAAAAATTGGCACGAGAATATTTATACCCGATGGTATTAACGTTGGCAATATTATTAGATTCGACATCCATTGCAATCTGATGAGATTGTAATCCAGTAACGCCAGCAAAAAGTGATCGTAACATAGTAAGTCCTTTTTATCACATAGTAAAATTTATAAGCAAAAAACAGTCCACAAATTAGCGATGCATTTGCAACGCTTTTTGAATCATCTCATCAACCGTAGTAATGGTTTTTGAATTTGCCTGATAGGCGCGCTGTGTGATAATCATATCGGTTAGCCCAACATCCACCCGTGCATTCGAGGCTTCTAATGCACCACTTCGAACCGTTGCTCCAGTAATGGAAGTTCCTGATGCATCTTTCCAAAATAGAGGTTTACCGCTATCCGAACTTTGGGAATAATAGGTCCCCCCATCACGATTTAGCCCTTGATCGTTTTGAAAATGGTAAACTGCAATGCGACCAATAGCACTTTGACGTCCATTGGAAAAATCGGCAATAACAATACCGTTTGCATTAATACCATATTTGGTCAGCGTCCCTCCAGAAACTCCATCCGAACGTGAAGAGCCGCTAATACCAACGCCATCAATCGAAATTACCCCGCTGTATCCTGTTCCTAAATCAACAGCAACAGGTGTACCATCATTATTCATTGACGTGATATTAAAACTGCTAAGAGCACCTGACGATCCGAAAATAGCTTTCCCATTTTGCGTGTCATACACGACGCTTCCGTCATTGGAAGTGACGGTTGCTGTAACATCCCATGAAACTCCCTGTGCAGGTTGTGGTGTGCTTTGCGTAAAAGAGAGTTTAAGACGGTTCGTTTCATTTTTTGCACTGATAGCATCCGCACTAATCGTGCGCGTCGCATTCGTCACCCCAAGATTACCAAAAAAACTTGCTTGAGTCGTTGGCTCAACAGGATAAGCAAGTCGAGCAGGAAATTCCAAATTTTTTTGAGAACCTACCGCATCAAGCGCTACATCAGCGGTAGCTTTGCTAATAACATAGGCGCCTAACGCACCGTTAGAAGCTTTATCTCCATAATCAAAACCTGCATTGTAGGCAAAATTGGAAAGCATCGTACCTGTCACATATTTTCCATCCGCCGTCACCAAACGATCGGTAGAGGAGTTAACATCTCCGCTCACTTTTTGGTATGTATCAAAAGAAAAGCTCCCATCACGAGTATAGGAGACCTCTTTTTTAGAAGTAACACCAAAAAAGCCGTTGCCCTCTAAAGCAAGGTCATTAAATCGATCTGAAGGCATCAACGTACCTTGCTGAAACTGAAAACTTGTAGCTTGTATTTTTGATCCATACCCAATATCATTTGAAGTAGGGGTATTTCCAGCAGTAATAACTCTACTAAAAAGATCAGCAAATTCTACGGTTGAACTTTTATAAGCAGTCGTCGATGTATTGGCCAAATTGTCAGCAATAACATCCAATCCATACTGATTACTTTGCATTCCTGATATTCCAGCGTAATATCCCTGTGTCATGATGATTTCCTTTTATTGAGCCTTTATCTCTTTGATCGTACTAAAATCAACATAGCTGGAGCCAAGCTTGGCATAGGTTTTACCGCTATCAAACTTGATGGATTCAATCGGATAAAGTCCAACGCGTGCCGTATCTTTGGTACCGTCAGTTTTAGTGTAGGTTGATTCAGCATAATACGTGCCGGCTTTGAGCTTTGTCCCAGAATCATCTGTCCCATCCCAACTGTATTTTGCAATTCCAGCACTGGTTGTTCCTATGGGCATTGCTTTGAGTACTTTGCCATTGACATCCATAATATTGACATTTCCGGTTGTAACGTCACTTGGAAAATATACTTCAAAATCAGAAGTTTTTCCATCAGCAAGCGTAATTGCATTGCTTCCCGTATCTGCAATTTTTCCAATAGCGGAAATCCCCGAGTATTGTGCAGATGCTGTGAGTGATGTTGCCAATGTTGTTAATGACTTATTGGTGTTTTCAGCCGATTCCAGCGTTGCAAGCTGCGAGGTTTGAGAAAGAATTTTTTCACTGTCCATCGGAGCCGTAGGATCTTGGTATTTGAGTTCGAGCAAAAGAAGCTTTAAAAAGTCGTCTTTACCCAACACACTGTTAGGATTCGTTGTAGTTGAAGATGTTGTAGTAGCCGTGGTTGAAGCAGCACTTACGGTATTGCCATATGCGTCGATTGCCATAATATGTCCTTTTAGTTACGCGTAATGCGGTAAGATGATTTCAAGAGCACTTAACTGCTCATCATTGGATTCAAGCTCTTGGAGCGATTGATACGATTGAAAACGGTTGGGCTGTTGCTGCTGTTGCCCACTTTGGTTTTGCTGTTGATTTTCTCCACCGGACATAAAATTCATTGTCGCATTGGTGATTCCCTGTCCTGCTAACTGCGCTTTGAGCTCAGTTGCATTGTGGGCTAGGAAAGCAACGCTGTTGGCATTGCTGGATTGAATGTTGACATGAACGTTATTTCCCCGCTGAACCAGTGTTACTTCTACTTCACCCAATTTTTCCGGATTGAGCTTCATCGTCACTCGGGTAAAAGGGGGTTTGTAACTCTCAGCAGCCTCTTTGAGGTCGATTGCAAAATGGCGTAAACCCTGCACCGCTTCTTTGGCTTTTACTTCGAGTGAATCTGCTTTGTGCGGCTGAAGAGTTTTTACAGGCTCTTCAAGTGATTTTTCACCTTTTTTAATCTCTATTTTTTCGCTCTCATTGCTGCTTCGAAGCAACTCCCCCAATGGATTTACATGGATTTGAGCTATCGGCTTTACTGCTTCTTTTAGCCCCTCTTTTGGAAGTTCTGCGGGTACTGATTTTTCTGCCTCAACACTCGCGACAGGTGCCGTACTCAACCCTTTAAGAAGGGACTGAAGAGGTTGGGATGGTGCTTTGTCATCCACTTTAGTCGATTTAGCTTCGCTTTGGGATGTTTTCACTTCATTTAAAACCCCGACAATAGTTTCAAATGTTTTTGTGTCCGATAAAGTTTCACTTTTAGTAAGCTCTTTGACGTCAATAACGCGCTTAGAGAGCAATGAATCACTCAGACCTTTAAACATCGGCTTCTCTTTATCGTCCAACGTGGAAAGAGTAATTTCACTCATATTGATGCCCATTTTATCTGCCAACGCAACCAACCCCATAAGAGTTTTAGGAAGTGCTTTCCCTTCTGTCTTATATTCAGGAGCTTTTTCGATGATGGTATTTTTGAGATACTCTTTAGCTTTATAAATAAGCGAATGAACTTGATCGTTGCTCAATACCTCTACAAGCTCTTTGGGCAATGCTTTTTTCTCTTCGTTTACCAGTAAACTCTCTGACGCTTTTATAGAAGTTTTTGGAGTATCAGAAGGCTTAACAATTTTAGCGTCCACTACTATTCCAAAACTCTTTTCACTTTTTACAGGAGCGCTGATAGAAGATAAAAGCTGTGCAAAAGCATCATTCACTTTTGTATTTTTAGCCTTAGATATGCCTCCCAGCAAGTCGATCAGTGATGATGGTGTTTTACTTTCTTTAACGACCATGTAGCATCCTTTTGGAATTTATTACTGTTAATAAGCAAAAAACATTCCACTTAACTACAAATGTCACTTAAACCATCCTTAACTTTATTTTAGATAATATTCGCGAAAATATTTGCTTCCCACAAGGACATTCAATGCAAAAAATTCGTAATATCGCCGTCATCGCACACGTTGACCACGGTAAAACCACTTTAGTTGACGGATTGCTCAAGCAATCTGGAACGTATGGCAGCCACGAGCAAGTCAACGAAAGAGCAATGGACTCTAACGTCCTTGAGAAAGAACGCGGAATTACCATTCTTTCAAAAAATACCGCGATTCGTTACGGTGATCATAAAATCAACGTTATCGACACTCCGGGTCACGCCGATTTCGGTGGAGAAGTTGAGCGCGTATTGAAAATGGTGGATGGTGCATTGATTCTTGTTGATGCCTACGAGGGTGTTATGCCTCAAACAAAATTTGTTGTTAAAAAAATGTTGGCTCTTGGACTCAAACCAATCGTTGTTATTAACAAAATCGACAAACCTTCCGCAGATCCTGAGCGCGTAGTCGACGAAGTATTTGACCTTTTCGTAGCAATGGACGCAACCGAAGATCAACTTGATTTCCCAATCATCTATGCAGCAGCTCGTGATGGTATCGCAAAACTCAATATGTCTGACCCTGATGGCGATTTCACCTGTTTGTTTAACACCATTCTTGAAAAAATTCCTGAGCCTACGGGTGATGCTGAAAATGCTACTCAGTTGCAAGTTTTCACATTGGACTACGATAATTATGTCGGTAAAATCGGTATTGCTCGTATCTTCAACGGACGCATTTCAAAAGGGGATAATATCCTCCTTGCAAAAGCTGACGGTGAAATGGTTAAAGGTAAAATCTCTAAACTCATCGGATTTATGGGTCTTAACCGTACAGAAATCCAAACGGCAGAAGCGGGTGACATCGTTGCACTTGCAGGTATCGAAACCGTAGACGTTGGGGACACCATTTGTGATCCTAATAATCCTATGCCTTTGGATCCTATGCACGTTGAAGAGCCTACGTTGAACGTATTCTTCTCGGTTAATGATTCTCCCCTTGCAGGTCAAGAAGGAAAACACATCACGTCAAACAAAATTCGTGAGCGTTTAGAATCGGAAATGAACACCAACGTTGCAATGCGTTGTGAAGTAATCGGTGAGGGTAAATTCCAAGTTTCAGGACGTGGAGAACTTCAAATCACTATTCTTGCAGAAAACATGCGTCGTGAAGGCTTTGAGTTTGGTATCGGCCGTCCGGAAGTTATCATACGTGAAATCGAAGGGGTCAAATGTGAGCCATTCGAGCACCTAGTCGTTGACCTTCCTCAAGAATTTGCCGGAAGCATCATCGAGCGTCTTGGTCGTCGTAAAGCGGAAATGACAGCGATGGTTCCAATGGGTGAGGGCTTTACTCGCGTAGAGTTCGTTATCCCTGCGCGTGGACTTATTGGTTTCCGTGGACAATTCTTGACAGAAACCAAAGGAGAGGGTGTTATGAACCACTCTTTCTTGGAATTCCGCCCATACACTGCAAGTGGTGTTGAGAGCCGTCAGTACGGAGCATTGACTTCTATGGAAGACGGTGTTACGTTGGCATTCTCCCTTGCAAACTTGCAAGAGCGTGGTGTATTGTTTGTTAATCCTCAAACAAAAGTTTACAAAGGGATGATCGTTGGTGAGCATAGCCGAACCAATGACCTTGACGTTAACCCGATCAAAGGAAAAGCACAATCAAACGTCCGTTCATCTGGCGCTGATGAAGCGATCAAACTCATACCGCCTCGTGATATGAACCTTGAGCGTGCACTTGAGTGGATCGAAGACGATGAACTTCTTGAAGTAACTCCTCTTACTATCCGTATTCGTAAAAAATGGTTGGATCCAGCGGATCGTAAGCGTTACGCTAAAAAGTAATTACCTCACGTCATCCTCGGGCTTGACCCGGGAATCCAGCTGGATCCCCGCCTTCGCGGGAATGACGAAAATATTACCTCCCCATCTCTTTCCCAGCAATCATTCCACTAGCCCATGCAAAATTAAAATTATATCCTCCACGTCGTCCTACAATGTCCAATACTTCACCCGCAAAATAAAGACCATTTATCAACTTTGATTCCATCGTCTTATCATTTATCTGTGCCGTAGCAACCCCTCCGCCACTCACTTCTGCATGTTTAAATCCATGTGTTCCATTAACCTCAAATTTCCAGTTTTGGATGAGATGAATGAGTTTTTGAATCTCTTTTTTAGAAAGGGCAGAAACAGCTTTTAAAGGGTTAATGGCTATTTCTTCACAAAGATGGACAATCGTTTTAGTGGGAAGCAGGGTTGAGAGAACCGTTTCAATCGGTCGATTAGGGACATCATCAAAAAGTTTTTCAAGCATAACCTCTAGTGTTTGAGCATCAAAATGAGGAAGTAAATTAATCTCAATAACAACACGTTGATTTTTCATAAGGGCATACGAAGCACTTTGACTAATGTCCAAAATCGCCAAACCCGAAATACCGTAACTGGCAAAAAGAATGTCTCCTTGCACTTTGGTTAGTAGTTTGTTATTGACGGTTAGCGTCACTTCGGCGAAGGTTTTAACCCCTGCCATTTTGTGGTGGATTTTGGAGTTTAGATGCAGTTGAACCAATGAAGGGTACTGAGGGATGATTTCATGACCAAAAGAGTGTGCGAAGCGATAGCCGTCATCCGTGGCACCCAGTTGCGGGGCGGCTTGTGAACCTGTTGCGATAAGCACCTTATCATAAACACTTTTTTCATCCTCACAGTGAACAACAAATCCTTTTTTCTCTTTGGTAAGGGCTGTCACTTTTTTTTCGGTGAGGATTTTGACACCGGCATCCGTTACCGCACTCTTAAAGGCGATAAGGACTGCTTTAGCTTCATTGGAGAGCGGATAGCACCGACCGTCGCTTTTACACTCCAAAAGCAGTCCTATGGAGTGACAAAACGTCTCAAATGCTTGAAAAGAAAGTTGTTGAAGGGCATAAGTGACGAACGAAGCATCAACACCCGCATAATCTTCGGGAGAAACGGTGGTATTGATAATATTGCACCGCCCATTCCCAGAGGCTAAAATCTTTTTCCCGACACTGTTATTGTGCTCATAAATCGTAACATCCACCCCTGCACGTGCGGCAAAAAGTGCCGCTATCAGTCCGCTCGCACCTCCACCGAGTATTGCAACTTTAGCGGATGAGCTCACCCTTCTCTCCCATACAGTTCATTATAGAGCTTCATCGCATACCGATCGGACATGCTGGCGATGTAGTCGCTAATAACACGGTGAGCATTGCGTTTGTCCAACTGGTCAACATAATAACGGGGCAACATTTTGGGATCTTCCATCAGGGCGTTAAAGAGTCCGATAATGGCTTGCTTGCCTGCAAACATTTTACGCGCGATGTGTTTGTGCTGATACAGTTCTTGGAACAAAATCTTTTTGAGTTTTTTGATTTGTGTTTCGAGTTCAGCAGAAAATCCGATGGGTATTGGTTGCGAGGATGGAATAACGGAAGCTAACACACGGCTGTTATCGATTTTATCGCGCGACTCTTCCAATAAAGAGTAAACCAGATGGTTAATCAAATGAGAACTAAAACGGTAGCGGAACATTTCGTCTTCATCTTCATGTATCCCCTCGTCATAGACTTTTTGGACAATTACTTGGATAAGTTCACTGGATTTAAGCGTATCAAACGTTATGAGTCCCGCAGCAACGCCATCATCAATGTCGTGGCTGATGTAGGCAATCTCATCCGCACGATCGACAATCATCGCTTCAATACTGGGATGGGTATCCAGAGCAAACGCCTCACGAATCGCGTCAGGTAAAAACGATTTGTTATAGGGATACGAGTGTTTTAAAATCCCCTCAAGTGTTGAATACGTCAGATTCAGTCCCAAAAATGCTTTATAACGCTGTTCTAACAAGGTTACGACCCGAAAACTCTGAAAGTTATGCTCAAACCCATGAGTAAACCCTCTCTCCCTCAAACACGAATCCAGAGTATCTCCGCCAATGTGCCCAAAAGGGGTATGACCCAAGTCGTGCGCCAAAGCAATCGATTCCGCAAGCGACTCTTGAAGTCCTAAATGGGAACTAATTGAGCGGGCGATTTGGCTAACTTCAATGCTGTGCGTCAAACGGGTGCGAAAAAAATCCCCTTGAGAATTCAAGAATACTTGCGTTTTGTACTCAAGCCGTCTAAAACTTCCGGAATGGATGATGCGGTCACGATCACGGGCGTATGGAGAGCGAAAATCGCTGCTTATCTCAAAAAAACGGTGTTCTGGATGCATAGTACCCTCTATTTTTATTCACATAATACCTATTTTAGTTAAATTTGTCGCAAAAATGGTACAATAATAGAATTATACGAGATGCAACCAAGGCAGTGCAGATGGAATTAAAATCGCAACACGATGCAAAATCTTTTATGTCCAACGACTATCGAAGCAGTGGAAAACAGTTTTCACAAGAAAGCGTCCAGCGCCATAAGGAAAAAGAAGAAGATTTTTTAAACCAAGAAGTTGATTATCGCAATTTTGTCTTTGCTCCCGAAGGATACGAAGGTCCTGTTTTCTTTGTCTATCTTCTCTCAATTCCCTATTTTATCGGTCTTGCTTTTCTCTTTTTATTCATTGCGCGGGCAAGTTATGAATACTTTTTAGAATTTAATCTCTCTTCGTATTTTGTTATATGGGCCATCGGATATGAAGTGAGTGCTGTTTTGCTCTTGATTATTATCTTTTTAGCGTGGATGAACCATTACCGCAATCGCTACAACCGAGAAAACACACGAATAAAAAGCAAACAACGAAAAGGTTATTAAACCGATTTTTCGTTACAATTATGCCTACATAAAAATATCATTTTAAGGAATACAATGACATACCGTTTACCTCTTATTCTCGCAGCAACAGCAACTTTTGCCTTCGCGGCGCCAACTGCTCTTGCCATTGTCAATGGTCAAACCATCACTTCTGCCGATGCTGTTACATTTATGAGCAAAGCCATTCCTGGAATGACGTTTGACAAGCTCGATCCAAAAATGAAACGCCAAGTGGTCGATCAGCTTGTAAATCAACAGCTTATCAAGACTGAAGTTACCAAAAGCGGTATTCAAAATACGCCTCAGTTCAAAATTTCGTATGCAGCTTTACGTGATGATCTCGCTGTGGACATGTGGATGAAACAACAAATGGCGAAAATCACGGTTAGCGACACTGAAACCAAAGCCTTTTATGACACGAACAAAGAGAAAATGAAACAAAACGGCAAAGATGTACCGTATGAAAAAGCAAAGTTTGAGATTACGCAGTTTATCAAAATGGAAAAATTCAAAGCTCAAATGACGAAAACAACCGAAACGCTT
>Ga0208103_1000215_pt1 | contig 27390 bp, 20 predicted proteins | sample CryBogmetaGMA75M_FD_184550 | JGI IMG/M metagenome (GOLD analysis project Ga0208103, IMG submission 184550) | Freshwater microbial communities from Crystal Bog, Wisconsin, USA - MA7.5M (SPAdes) | ecosystem: Environmental > Aquatic > Freshwater > Lake | place: Crystal Bog, Wisconsin, USA... | reverse complement strand
TCTTAGCCCCGGTGATGTTTAATTCGATGATTTCACCTTGACTGGAAAGTGTAAAATAACCTGATGGCGCCATATCGTACAATCTGATATACTTGTCATGCTCAACTTCTGCCACAGCCTGTGCATGCAGGAGTTCTTCATTCTGCAATTCCAGTTCAATCTGGTGCACCTGAAGTTCGTGGATGAGTTTCAGGGTATCGGCTTTAGAAGCGTTGATGAGTTGATGAGTTGATGAGTTAATGAGTTTCTTTTTCAGCAACTCTTCGGCCTTTTGACGAAGGAGTGCGTTGTCGGTTTTATTGATTTCGTCCATTGCTTTCATTGTTTTTCTGAAGTTCATCTTCCATCTGCTTGCGGGCAGTGAGGTCGGTATATACAATGGCTACGCCATATCCTTCAAGCGGAATGGGCGTAGCTGAAACGTTAATCCAGGTTAGCTGGCCATCGCCCTTTTGTATGCCCATTTCCACATTTTCTATCTGGATACCCTCACTGAGTGCACGTACACTGGCATACTCCGACGCCGGCATCGGGGTGCCATCGGGTCTGATAATCTGCCATTCTTTGCCATCTATCTGTCTCTGCTTCTGCTGTTCAGGAGCGAGACCCAACATACGTTGGGCGATGCTGTTTGTTTCAATAATCTGTCCTTTGGAATCAGATATTGTAATCCCCGCCGGGAATAAATCGAACAGGGTTTGATATTTCATCAGGCTCACGCGCAGGGCTTCTTCCGACTTTTTGCGTTCGCTGATGTCGCGCCATACGGAATGTAAAAACGTTTTGCCGCGCTCCTGAAAAACAGTGAGAAGGATATCAACGGGAAATTCCTCTCCGTTTACCCTGCAATGCACCCATTCAAACCGGATACTCCCTTTGGCGATGCACTCCAGAATTAATGCCTCTGATTTTTCAGTTGACAGGCGGCCATCGGGTTGATAAACGGGCGATAATTTATTACGATTGGTGGCAATAAGTTGTTCTTTGGAAACCATGCCCAGCATATCGAGCGCCGCCTGATTACAATCGGTAAATCCATGATCGCGCCCATCGGAAAAATCGCCGATGATGTGGGCATCAGGTGAATTCTGATACAGCATACGAAACCTCAATTCGCTCTCTTTAAGTTCTGTCTCCACCTTTTTAGCAAAAGTAATATCGGTAAAGGTGATCACCAGCCCGTCGATGCGGTCGTCCAAGGTACGGTAAGGCATGATGCGTACATTGAACCACCTCCCGTCGCCCGAGGTAATCGCTGTTTCTATTGTCGAAAGGGTTCTGAGTACCTGCCGTGCATGGTTCTCAATTTCAGGATACACCAGGTTGGAAACCAGATCGGTAAAAAGCCTGCCGATATCCGAATTACGTATTTTGATGATATTGGTTACCGCTTCGGTAAACCTGCGGATGTTCAACTCTTTGTCGAGGAAAAGGGTGGCAACCTCGGTAGAGTTGAGCAGGTTTTTCATATCGTTGTTGGCCTGTATAAAGTCACCTACCTTACTTTGCAGCTCTACATTCACGGTTTGAAGTTCTTCGTTCAGGCTTTGCATCTCCTCCTTTGATGTGGTAAGTTCCTCGTTGGTCGATTGCAGTTCCTCGTTGGTTGATTGCAGCTCTTCGTTGGTCGATTTCAACTCTTCCTGCGAGGTTTGCATCTCTTCGCGGGTGCTTTGCAGGTCTTCATAACTTCGCTGAAGTTTAATTTCCAGCTCCTTCTGTATGCCAGTCAGCCGTCGTTTACCGGATTTCGGGTTCTCGGGATCATGTTCGATCATGGCAGGCACATCGGAAAATACCACGATCACCATGCCTCTTATCGCATCGGGTCCTTCGATGCGTTGAACGGTGATATCAACCAGCTGGCTTCCCCCGTTGGTACCCACCTTAAGATTATGTACGATTACCGGTTCAAAGTTTTGCATGGCTTTGCGGAAGGCGTTTGGCAGCGCCTCACGCAATCCTTCGCGCGCCATGGCATAAATGTTCAGGTTTGCTTTTCCGGCAACAGGTTCCAGGTATTTCCCTGTCCGCCCGGTAATGAAAATGATGTCGCCTTTATCGTTTACCAATGCACTGGCCGGGGCAAAACGCTGAATCATGAGCTGTTCGGTAATGGTCTGCAGGTTTTCAGCGCTTTTCGATGGCGCCGGCTCTTTGAGCGTCACCCTCCGGGTGCGGGAAAAGGAGCTTGGAAAGTCAATGAGTTCATGGGAGATGGGTGTTACGGTGCGTTTGAAAATTTTCAAACGCGGATCCACATCTTCAAAACCATCCTTATGGGTTCCAAGACTTTCGGCAGTGCCAAGCACCATGATCCCACCCTGGTTGAGGCTGTAATTAAACAGCGCCATCAGCTTTTTCTGCAATTCGGGTTCCATGTATATCAGCAAATTGCGGCAGGTAAGCAGGTCGAGCTTTGTGAATGGCGGATCTTTGATCACATTCTGGGGGGCAAAGACCACCATTTCGCGAATGGCGGTTATCACGCTGTACCCTTCGCCTGACACATTGAAAAAACGGCTTAACCTTTCGGGTGTAACATCGGCCATGATGTTTTTTGAAAAGTAACCTTTACGGGCTAATTCAATGGCATCGGGGTCGAGATCGGTGGCAAAGATCTGCAATGTCAGGTTTTTGCGTTTTTTAATTTTCTCGAGCGCCTCCTGAAAAACGATAGCCAGCGAATAGGCCTCTTCGCCGGTTGAGCAGGCCGTGACCCAGGCACGAAGCACATGCCCGTTTGGCAATTCATTAAGCAGGGAAGGCAGAACCTGGTCTTTGAGCATATCCCACACGGCGGTATCGCGGAAAAAGCTGGTTACGCCAATGAGCAACTCTTTGAAAAGGATTTCCACCTCCTTGGGATTATCCTGGAGATAGAGGACGTAATGATGTAATTTTTCAATCTGGTGAACGCCCTTTCGCCGTTCAATACGGCGAAACAGGGTGCTCTTCTTATACAGCGAGAAGTCGTGGCCCGATTGCTCGCGCAGCAGGATGATAATTTTATCGAGGTTGCTTTTGCTTTTACTGTCTATTTCAGCGTCGATGATCACCGATGGAACAAACTTCAAAAAAGCGATCAGTCTGGCGGGTAGTTCTTCAGCCGGCGCCACAATATCGGCAATTACCGCTTCGGTGGCGCTGTAGGGCATGCCGTCGAATTTGGCAGAGCCGGGCGATTGCACCAGCACAATGCCATTTTTTTCTTTGATGGCCTTCAGTCCCAGGGTGCCGTCGGAGCCCATTCCCGAGAGGATGATCCCAATGCTCTTTTCCTCCATATCGACTGCCAGTGAACGGAAGAAAATATCAATGGGCAGCCGCAAGCCGCGCGATTCGACAGGATCGAACAGATGCAGCGCGCCATTGAGCAGCGACATGCTTTTGTTCGGAGGAATTACATACACGCAGTTTGGCTTTATTTTAAGCCGGTCGCTTGCCTGGTATACCTTCATGAGCGTAATGCGTTGCAGGAGCTCGGGCATGATGCCAACGTGGTTCGGGTCGAGATGCTGAATCACCACGAAGGCCATCCCGCTGTCTTTGGGCATATTCCCGAAAAATTGTTCCAATGCTTCGAGCCCGCCTGCCGAGGCTCCGATACCTACGATGGGAAATTGATTTATTTCATTTTTGCGGGGGGGGGATATGATTGATTTAGAGTCATTTACAAATTTTTTAGATATTGACTTCTGTGTATTCATGGAGGATGGTTTTACGAAAACATCTCTTTTTCAAGAGGTTATTTGAAGTAAAGATAGACTAAAAATCAAAGAATTGGATATGAAACCGTAACTGTGCATCAAATATTTGTGACTTCTAAAAAACTAAGATTTTGTTTTGCAAAATAGAATGTATCCCTGTGAACAAAAAAAGGGCGTGAACCTTTACTATTATTCAGTAATAGATTGGTACCGCCAAGCACCCAAGTGTAACTGAAATAGCAAGAGGAACACACCCATTGGGTGCGTCCACTAAAACTATTTCTCTACACTTTAAATAAATTGGAGGTTTATCAGAAGAGAAATATTAGCAACGCAATATTTTGTATATGTTTAAGAACGATGAATAAGATTGTAACTTTAGACAAAGATAGGTGTATTTAACTGTTTTGATACGGCAAGGGACAATTATTCAGGATGTATGACACCGTTTCGTAGAAAAAAAAGATAACCTTGCCCGGAGTAAGGTGAGGCCTGGAGAAATGATTGAACGATTAGCGGTTGCGAGGTGGAGCAAGCGTTATTTTTCATAAAGCAATTTCACCCAACTTGCTATACAGTGAAATATTTTCGGATTAACCCTTTGAGCTCTGAAATGCTGATAGGTTTTGAAATATAGTCGTTGCATCCCGCCTCTATGGCCATTACTCTGTCAAATTTAAGGCTGAATGCTGTTTGTGCAATAATGACCATGTCATTGTTAAATTGACGAATTTGACGTGTGGCCTCAAACCCGTCCAATCCGGGTAAGTTAATATCCATCAAAACCAAATCAATATCAGGATTATTACGGCAGGCATGAATGGCATCAACGCCGGTGTTCACATGTAATACTTCATGGCTGTATTTATCGACCATCGCAGAGATGAGGGAAGCTGATATTTCATCGTCTTCGGCAATTAATATTTTAATGCGTTTAATTTGAACATCTTTCTCTTCGTTCGAAACACTATTTGAAATAACGGTTTTCATCAGCCCTTCAGCATTGGAAGGGATGGTAAAATAAAACACGGAACCCTTTCCCTCTTCGCTTTCAACCCATAACTTTCCGCCGTGTTTTTCAATAAAGTCTTTGCAAAGGAGTAATCCCAACCCGCTGCTGGGTTCGTTTTCGGTGCCTCTGCGGTTTGTTTTAGTATCGAGCCGGAATAAATCGGCAACCATTTCAGGGCTCATGCCGATGCCTGTGTCTCTTACTGAGATTTCAACTGAATGGCCGGGAACTGACTTTGCTGCAATGGTGACTTTCCCTCCTTTGAGGGTAAATTTCACGGCATTGGAAGCCAGGTTGCGGATGGTTGAAGCGAGCATATACTCATCGGCAAACACTTCCAGGTTGGACGGGATTTCATATTTGATCTCAACCCCTTTTTTGTCAGCCGAATCCATTAGCGGATGTTTACTTTCATTAATTATGGACAACAACCTGGTTGATTCAGGATTGAAGATGATACCCCCCTGTTGCATTCGTGACCACTCCAGCAGGTTTTCGAGCAGGGTGAACAGATTGGTCGCAGAGTCTCGCATGCTCCCTGCCATTTTTTGAATCTGCTCCTGTGTCAAGCCTGACAATTCATCAGCCATCAATTTAGACAATCCTAAAAATCCATTGAAAGGGCCGCGCAAATCATGGGCAATAATGGAGAAGAATTTGTCCTTTTCGGTATTGAGTGTGTGAAGTTCTTCGTTTTTGAGTTTGATTTCGTCCTCCGCCTGCAGGCGTTTCGTGATGTCTTCGATAAAGCCTTCCAGGTAAGCAAAGTTCCCTTTTGAATCAAGCACTTTTCGACCAGTCATATCCACAGTGATGATGAAATTATCTTTACGCTTCCACTTGACTTCATCGTAGTGAACCCAGCCATCTGTGTTCCTGAGTGCATCCATTATTTGTGGTCTTATTGCCGGATCTTCGTAGATTTGGGTGGTCATGTTGGTTGTAGCCAATATCAATTCTTCCGGACCGGAGTAACCGAGCATGTTCGCCAAGACTGGATTAACGGTCAAAAAACGCCCATCCCAATTGGAATGAAAAATGCCGACAGGCGCATTTACGAAAAGATTCCTGAATTGTTCTTCACGATCTTTGAGTGTTTCTTCTGCCTGCTTGCGATCGGAGATATCGCGCCATGAAATAAACAAAGCAGGCTTCAATCCAATAATCATCGATGCAGCGGAAACTTCAACGGTGAAATAAGATCCGTCAAAGCGTTGATGTACCCACTCAAAGCTACTTTTACCTGTGCGTAAGGTATCGTTGATCTTTTGCAGAGCCGATTCTGCTGATTTCCTTCCATCGGGCTGAAATTGGGGTGACAGCGCATCGGGGGTCTGGCCGATAATTCGTATCCGGTCACCACGTAACATCACTTCGGTTGCAACGTTGCAATCAACAAATACGCCATCGATGATGATCAGGTAGGCATCGGGTGAATCCATAAACAGGATGCGGTGTTTTTCTTCGCTTTCACGCAGTAACTCCTCTGCCTTCTTTCGCTGGCTAATGTCCTGCGTACTGGTTCGGAAACCAAGCGAACGACCATTCAAATCAAAAATTGGGCGCCAGGAAACGGAGGCCCAAAATTTTGAACCATCCCTGCGATTGATCCGGGTTTCCATATCATTTCCACTTATGCCCTGCAGCGCTTCCTGGAATTTTTCTAAAACCATTTCAATATCTTCAGCTGCAATCACCATGGATAGATAGTCTTCAGCGGCTATATATTCTTCAGGAGTGTACCCGGTCAAGGTTTCAGAATACGAATTCATCCAAACCAGTTTTCCTTCCGGGTTAAACCAGGCTTCCCAGCTTGCCGCGTAATTTGCAATTGCCTGAAACTTCTCTTCGCTCTTCTGTAGTTCCAGTAAGGCTTTCTTTTGACTGTAGAGGTCGGTGATGTCGGTAATGAAGCCATGCCACAGCACTGATCCATCCTCCTCCCTTTGCGGAACAGCGTTGCCATATAGTAAGCGGATTGTGCCATCGGAAAACTTCACCCGGTACTCATGTTGCCATGGGGTGAGGTTTTGTGCCGATGCCTGTATGGAAGCGGCAACAACGGCAAGGTCATCAGGGTGAAGGTTCGCGAATACTGCTGATGCATCTTCACGTACTTGCTCAGGGCTAACACGGTATATCTCCCTGATAGCCTCGCTGGCATAGGGAAAGCAGGATGTACCATCGGGTCGCAGAAGATATTGGTAAACAACTCCGGGCACCTGGCTGGCGATCTTTCTGAGATCCTCCTGTCGAAAAGCCAGCTCTTTGTTGGCAATAAGCAGTTCGTCGACCCGTTTTGCTTTTTCTTCGTTTTGAAAAGCCAGCTCCTCAATAAGCTCCAGTATTTTGGCTTCTGATTTCTCTTTCAGCAACTCTTCTACTTGTTGGCGAAGGGTTTCGGAGTCGGATTTGTTCCCGGTGTTTTTCATGAATTGCTGGTGGTTGACATTGGTAAATCAAGTTTGAGTGTGTGAATTTTGTTATTGTATTTCTAAATTGTCATTCCAAAAACCCAAACTTTTTGAATTTTTCCAGTAAATCATGCTTGCTAACCGGTTTTGACAGAAAATCGTCGCAGCCGATCTCAAGAGCCTTCTTTTTATCCTTGCTGAAAGCGTATGCAGTAATAGCGATAATTGGAAGTTCTTTTCTGAATGATTTGATCTGCCGGGTGGCTTCAAAACCATCCATCACCGGCATCTTCAGATCCATCAGCACGAGCGAGATCTCCGGATGCAGTTGGCACATCGCCACGGCCTCTTTCCCGTTGGCGGACTTAAAAACAACAGAGGCGAAAGATTTCAGGATGATCTCCATGTACAGATCATTGGAGAGATCATCTTCGGCAACCAGAACCACCGGGCGGATAATTTCAGCCTGCCTGACCGGGGGAGCGATGGGCTCATTCTCTTCAGTGCTTCCAGGTTCCATCGGCAGGGAGAAGAAAAATGAAGCGCCGTGTCCTTTGACGGATTCAAGGCGGATTTCACTCCCCAGCAGCATTAAAAACCCCTTGATGATCGATAACCCAAGTCCGCTCCCTTCATGACCGCGGGTATTGGTGATATTTTCCTGCATGAAGGGTTCAAATATTCGTTCCTGCGCTTCAGGGGCAATCCCGATACCGGTATCGATGACAAAAAAACCAATGGCATTGGATTTTACCGAATAGCCAAAGGTTATGGATCCGAGGCTGGTAAATTTGATGGCATTGTCCAATAAACAGGAGATGATCTTTCGCAGCAACTCAGCATCGGTATTCAACATGAAGCGTTCCTGTTCTCCGGGGATTGTAAGATTAAGCGCTAAGTTTTTGATATTGCAGGAGTCCTGGAATTTGGCTTGTAATTCTTTCATCAGGTCATGCACATTGACCGGCTTGAGCCTGGCATCTATATTTCCGGATGCAACCAGCGAGATATCCATATAGTCGGTAATGGTATTAATGAGGCGGTTGCCTGAGACTTTCAGAAATTGGTTATACTGCTGCCGCTCTTCCGTTGAAAGGTTTGGATCGGTGAGCAGGCTTCCAAAGCCCATGATCCCATTGAGCGGTGTGCGAACTTCATGTGAAATGTTATTCATGAACGCTGTTTTGAGGCGGTTGCTTGCTTCGGCTTTTACAAGCGCTTCTTTAAGCGAAACCTCATCCTGCTTACGCTGGGTAATGTCCCTGTATTTCCATAAATGACCGCTATATTCATGATCAAGGTATGTGGGAATATAATCCCGTTCGAAAAACCTTCCATCGGCCAATTCCAGCTCGTCGTTAAGAACGACCTGTTTCCTGGCCAGAATTACCTTGATATCAGCAATAAATTTGCCGGGGTCTGTTAAAAGTGCTTTACTCTCTTCCGCCGCGTTTGTGCAATCAGCGCCAAGGAGCGCTTCGGGAGGTGCGGGAATGCCAAACATGTCGCAAAATAACTGGTTGGTTAATAAAATTCTCCTGTTTGAATCTTCAAGCAAAATACCTTCATATAAATTGATGATCAGGTTGGTTAGCAGCGATGCCTTATTCTTTATTTCCTCCTCCGCATGCCTGCGCTGGGTAATGTCCCTGAAAAATCCTACGATGCATTTCCGTCCGTTAATGGTTAAGAAACTCGAAGCAACATCTACGTAAAAAATTTCTCTATTCTTTTTAAAACATTGAATATTTCCGGCAATGGTTTTCTCCCCGCGCGAAATACTTTCAAACATGGCCATAGTATCTGGAAAAGTATCTGCGGGATGAATCCCGTCAATGGTCATCGTTTTAAGCTCCTCTTCGGTATATCCAAGCAGCAGGCATTGAGACGAATTCGCATAAATAATCATTTTGGTTTGCTCATCAACGACCATAATTCCATCGGGACTACCATTGAAAATCGAACGATACCTGCTTTCGGAATCTTCCAGCTTTTCGTTTTCTGCATTCCTGAGTTCAGAAATGTCCCAGTTCGTGCCGATCATGCGCAGCGCCTTTCCTGACTCATCGCGTTGAACTGTAGAAAGTGCCCTGATGTTGTGGATGGTGCTATCCGGCCAAACAACCCTGAACTCGGTATCAAACTCTTTTTCACCGCGTATGGCCATCTGGATTTCCTTATCGCCACGCTCCTTATCATCGGGATGAACTCCATTTTGCCAGGCTTCGTACACGCCAATGAAATCCTTCCTGTCAATTCCATAAAGAGTAAACATCTGTTCATCCCACAATAAAACATTGCTGACAATATCATAGTCCCAAATACCGACACCGCCCGCACGAGCAGCTAATTCCAAACGAACAGATGTCAGTTTCAGTTCTTCTTCTATCTGCTTGCGTTGGGTGATGTCCCTGTTACTGATACGCCGGCCCTCATGATTCCCCTTATCATCAGAAACAGGTCTGCACAAATGTCCAATATGAACCACAGAGCCATCTTTTTTCAAAATTCTGAAATCAAACTCATAAATTTCATGCCGGTGTTGCGGGGAATTTATGTTTTCAGAATGAACCTTTAAAAGATTTGCGTCGCCTGGATGAACGATCTTATTAAGCAGCGAACTATCCAATAAAAACTCTTCGGGCTTATACCCGCTAATCCTCTCACATGAAGGAGAAATATAAATAATCCGGCCATCCACTCCCGTCCAATATTCCCAGTCATAGGTGTTATCTGCCACAGTGCGGAATCTCTTTTCGCTCTCTTTCAATGCTTCTGCGGACTGATTGCGTTCGGTGATGTCGGTGATAAAGCCATGCCACAGCACTGATCCATCGACCTCCCTTTGCGGAACAGCGTTGCCATATAGTAAGCGGATTGTGCCATCGGAAAACTTCACCCGGTACTCATGTTGCCATGGGGTGAGGTTTTGTGCCGATGCCTGTATGGAAGCGGCAACAACGGCAAGGTCATCAGGGTGAAGGTTCGCGAATACTGCTGATGCATCTTCACGTACTTGCTCAGGGCTAACACGGTATATCTCCCTGATAGCCTCGCTGGCATAGGGAAAGCAGGATGTTCCATCGGGACGCAAAAGATATTGATAAACGACTCCGGGCACCAGGCTGGCGATCTTTCTGAGATTCTCCTGCTCAAATGCCAGCTCTTTGTTGGCAATGATCAGTTCATCGGCCCGTTTTGCTTTCTCTTGGTTTTGAAAGGCCAACTCTTTATTGGCAATGATCAACTCATCAGCCCGCTTGGTTTTTTCTTCATTTTGAAAAGCCAGTTCCTTGTTCGCAATGATTAGCTCATCGGCCCGCTTTGCTTTCTCTTGATTTTGCAAGGCCAGCTCTTTGTTGGCAATGAGCAGCTCATCCGCCCGTTTTTCTTTCTCCCTGTTTTGAAAGGCCAGTTCCTCAATAAGTTCCAGAATTTCAGCTTCTGCTTTCTTTCTCAGAAGTTCTTCAGCCTTTTGGCGGAGGATTTCGGAGTCGGATTTGTTATGGGTGTTTTTCATGGCTAGTTATTTTATTCATTGGTTCGCTTATTTGCTTTGATTTCAGGATAAAAAAGGGCGTGAACCTCCGCTTATTCCAGCTTTTAGAGGTACCTCCAAGCACCCACAAGTAACTGAAATAGCAAAAGGAACACACCCATTGGGTGCGCTCGCTAAGGCTATTTCTCTACTTGATTGAAAATTGGAGGTTTTCTAAAAGAGAAATATTAGCAACGCAATATTTTATCGATGTTTAAGAACGATGAATGAGGTTGTAACTTCACACAAATATAAACACTATTTACTGTTTTGATTCGGGAAGCTGCAATTATTCAGGAGGTATAGCAATGTTTCGAGGAAAAATAAATAAACCCTGCTATAATCAAGCACCGATTATCTGTTTCGCTCTATACTTTCGCTCATTCGGGTTTCATCTTTCTTCGTAGAATTCAATTTAACTCAGTGGGGTGTAAGTCTCTGTTGATCAGCTAAAATTTTGTTTGTTAAGGTTAACATTGATATTTCCCATCTGTCATCTTTGTCATCATTCGGACCGGGGAATTTTTTTTTAAATCTGTGCATCACGCCTGTCCAGGTTTCGTCTCCTTCAATACTTTCTGCTCCAAGTAGCTCATATTCTATCCCATTTATGAAAAAAAACCGGTTGCCTTTCTCAAATCCGTAGCAGCGTTTTCTGTTGATGTATGTTACTTCAAGGCCCATAGTAATTATTTTAGATGTTCAGGGTTACTTGTAAGGTTACAACTTATACGATGGATCATTTTTTTCAAGTCCCCTCCGGATATTTGTCCAGGTACCATTCATAAAACTCTTCAAATTTGTGAATGATCAAATATATGCCCCCTGTTTTCTCAATAGATGCCTGATATCTCTTCTGAGCTTCACTTTGTCTATCCCTTCCCCACTTCACTTCGACCTTAACAGCGAGCCCGTTTTTGAGGGTTAACGACATGTCGGCAGTGCCTGGCGTCATACTTGATTTGATATATTTACATGATCCGATTTGTCGTTGGTGACCAAGGATATCGGTAACAATGGTTCTTTTATCAATGAGACGACCCGTTACTGAAATACGTTCGGCCTGATATCCCTTTAGTTCGACAAATAATTTTATTGCTTTGGTCAGAGAGTTGGCAGAGTTTACAGTTACTTTTCCGACATCAGCTATTAAACCAGCGCGAATTTCAGGGTTCCGGTTAAAAAGATCCTGCTGGATCATTTTATTGAGCTTTCTTATATGTTTGTCCATGATTTTTTTGTTTCAAAATGAATAAGCCTATAAACATTGACTGTTCACTACATATAGAGAGTTATAAAATTGACATACAATAACTTATGGAACTGAACAAAAAGTAAAAAAAAAAGGCCCAGCTATTACTAAAATATTATGCATTATATGAAACATGGCTATATATATTTATTTTTGTTCATTTTTGAGAAAATAAGATAAGTAATATAATATCAAGCAATTACGAGTGAACAAACGATGAACAAACCAATGAACAGAAAAAACTTTGTTTAGTTTGGGTTTTAAAATACCGAACAAATGAACAAACTATAAAAATGTATTTGTTCGTTTGTTTTGCGCTCATAACATGCTGAATATTATGATAATATAATATTTTATCATTTCCTAACAAACTGTTTTCAAGAAAAACGGCAAATATTTTCATGCTTTTTCAACAATATTTTGAATTTTCAAAATGGTAGTCCCCGTGGCAAATCCGAGTTAATTTGTTCAAAAAGGCTATTTGAAATTGTTGGAACAGATGAAGTGAAAAATTCTCTTTTGAAAATATAGGGTCTTCCATTTTTGCCAGGATCGGAAGTAAATGGATGAAACCAAAACATTTTTGATGCCGGAGCTATGTTGAATTCGTTTTTAAGAACATTCCTGATATAGGCTAAATCAATTTTACTGTCATGAAGGAAAAACCTATTTTTAATGGATATGGCATCAGCATAGAATTCTGACTCACCGGATCGTTCGTTTAAAAAGAGGTCCTCAATGAAAATTTGGATTGATCTGTAAAGGCCTGATTTTGATTCGTCTTTAACAACACTTAGTGAAGTATTTTGAAGCTCGGCTGGGGTAAAACCTGTTCTGTCATGGGTAAAATCAGCAGGAGGCAGTGTAGTCAGATGGTGAAGGAAAGCAGGAATTTCGGCAACCATGTCGGCTTCGATGTTGTGGTTTTCAATTTTCGGGACACCTACTTTCCGGATAAAAAACCTGATTTCATCTTCATCAATACGGGCAAACTTGTCTTCGTTGTTTGAAGTCAGGATTATCTTTCCGAAAAATGGTACTTTGTATTGGCTTATGAACTTTTGATTTATAGATATGAATTTTGATGTTGCAAGGGCTTTGATTTTTTCGACGGTGATTGCCTTCTCTATTAGAGTTTCTTCGACTGCAACAATGTTGCTGCTGGCATAGGTTGAATTGAACCCGTTAATCAAATCGTCGGGGGAAACCATCGCCATATTGTCGCCAAAAATCATATTTAACCAGTTCAGAAATGTAGTCTTACCCGTCTGTCTTTCGCGGCTCACCATTACCAATATTGGCATAAGGCGTTCGGGGTGCAGGTATAGGATTTGAAGATACCTGATGCCAAGATCGTACTGCTCTCCGAAAATGTGTCTTATTAATATTTCGGTCCAGTCCCAGGTTCCCGGTGATGGTTGGTGGGTAAAGGGGTGGTAGAGATTATAGCAATTATTGACAACCGGTGTGTAATAAAGATTGTCGGGCAGGATAGTAAAATCGTCATACTTTTGAATTTTGTCGAGTATTGTTTTGCCGAAATCCTGTTTTAAAGTATCTGCTGTCCAGACTTTTATTTCTGATCTGTTTATCCCAAACCGGTCTGATTTTGAAATAATTTTGAAGTAATTGGTCCCGACACGGATGTAACGATCGGCTTCGTTGAGATATTTAAAAAGGATCCATAAAATTGCCTGCAGATATGAATCATTAAACCTTAGCAGGACGAGTATTTGAAATGGTGAATAGTAACATTCATTTTTGAAAGGGGGGGCTGATGAGCTGAAAACGTACAATGAATTGTGTTTTTTGCCCCAGGTTGCTGAATGGTCTTTGCCTTCTTTACCGGGGCGTTGCCAATATTCAATATCCTCCTTTTCGTCGAAGCTGAGTTTTTTCCAGCCCTTATCTTCCAGAAGCTTTTTTGCATAGGACTGACAGTTCCAATTGAAGTAGCTTACCGGATCGGTGTTGTGGAAGTTGGTTGAAGATGTGGGGATGTGAGAATTTGAGGATGTGGGAATTTGGGGATTTGAGGATTGGTTGAAGGTTCTGGCGAAGTTTACAAGATAGTTTCGCTGGTCGAGCGTTAAACTTGGCACTGAAAGTATGGAACCGGAAACCATGGTGTAGTTTGGAGATGGAAATACCACGGTGTAGCCTCCTTCGCCCCTGGTCTCGATCATTGATTCTCCATCGGCCCAGTTGGCAAGTTTTCGATTGCCTTCGAACGAATCGGCTTCGTACCTGTAAATGATGTGATATCCTCCCCGGGGGGAGCGTTCGATTGGTGGATTGCACATGGACATGATGAACGCCACGCCCTCGTCTGAGATGAACTGGTTGAATATTGAATCGATGTCTTTGTTGTGGGCATCGAAGTCGATGACTTCAAAACCGCCGGATACCGCTCCGGAAATTATGGCCAGTCCCCAGGCGTCGGAAAAAACCCGGTCACATTCTGTAACCTCGAGTGGGATTCGTTGAAAGGATTCCCATTTGAATGTTGCGCGTTTATCTTTACTCACCGGGATCACCGACAAATTTGCTAACAGATAGTCTTCTGCGATATCTTTCATGGCCATGGATGGGCTATTTAGCATTGTTACTCCTGTTCTTTTTTGAATTGTTGGTACAATTGGGCTGTAGTGAAATAATCTGTCGCCTTGTGCTTATGACTTACGGTATTGTACCAGGTTGATTCCTGAAATTGCCGCCATCCAAATGAATCAAGCCATTCAGCAAAGGCCGTGGCTTCTTGTTTGGTAAAGCGTTCCATGAGGCCGGCGATTGAATCAAAAAATGGTTTATCGAAATCAGGCTGTGGATTGGTTGTAATATCATCGCAATTACCTATTTCGAATTCCAGGATCAGAAAGTCTTTTGCTGGCGCCATTTTTTTAAGGGATTAAGATCAGAAGGGCAGATTGTCCATTGGTTCATCCAGTGGCCCCGGGCCATCATCAGTTTGTGTGGGTGTAACTGACTGAGCAAGATGTGGCGGGTCGTTGAACGGATCGGCCTCAACGATTACGGCATCTTTAGGGATGTGCTTTTTGATTTTGCCAGCGACATAATTTGATTTCAATTTTTCGCTGTATTTTACCCACATAGCCACATCAAATTTTTCGGCGTGGCCGCAATGAGGGCACGTTGTCATTGCATTTCCTTTCCATTGAGGTTGCTGGGAACCTGGTACACGATCGGTGTTTGGGAAGATGCTGATCTCTTCGGGTTTCATTTCATAAGCTGCCATAATTATAAGTGTTAAGTGAATGATTTAGAATGGATATTTGGATAAATTAACTTCAAGTCCTTTGTCGGCGATAGATACGGAGGCGTTCGGGGCAATGGATTGTACTGATTTTGCAAACTTTTTTGAATCGGAATTAAGGCTACTCAGGTGCAGCAGGACAATGTTTCGAACCTGCCTCATATCGTTTGCACGCAGGAATTCAAGACAGGTATCGAGGCTCATGTGGTGGCCTACGGACCGGTCGTTGGTGAGGATGGAATCCTCGTAATTGGCTTCGATCAGTATATGGGTTAGGTCGATAAATTTGTTGGGTATATAGGCTGCATCGGTGACAAAAAGTACCGAACCGGCCAAGTGATGTTTGATCAAAAAACCGAGGGTAGGAACCCCATGTGGGACCGGAAAGCATTTGATGGTAAACTGACCGAGTTGAACAGGCAGTGGGCTGAGAGGAAAGAGACGGTGGCCGGTTAAATTCGCGGCGGCGATGGTTTCTTTTGATGTGTAGATATCGATACCGGCTTTCAGGAAATCCCTTGCGTACTTGCAATGATCGCCATGGGAATGGCTGATCAGGCAGCCGATTACCTTACTCAAGTCGAAATTGAGCGAAAGCTTTAACTCCTGGAGCCGGATTCCTGCTTCGATAATCAAGCACTGGGAATCCGACTCGATGAGATAACAGTTACCTGCTGATTCGCTGGAAAGGACCTTGAGTGTCATCAGAAACCGGGTTCTTTGGGTGATGGATGCGTTGCAGGGACGCTTACGTTGGGTGAAGCTTCGTTTTTCCACTCACGTTTGTTTTCGGGTTTTGCAGGTGCAGGCGCGGAAACTTCTGTAACTTCTTCTGCAACCTGAATCGGCTCCTCCTCGGGAATGTCAATTACGCTGCCCTGATTTGCGACTGATTCGATTTCAGCTTTCGCTCTTCCCATACGGCCATCTTCGCCCGGCTCCATGAGCACTGAATCATCGCTGGAAGCTATGAGCAGTTTACATGCGCGGTTGATGACAGTTTTCTTGGCCATTTCGCCCGGGAAGTTTGTATGGGCAGGACTTTTGCCTTTGGTTGGACCTTGTTCCCAGGATTTTTGAATCTGGGCCATGGTCATGATCTCGGTATTTACACTGCCATCATCGAAGGTTACCACGGCATAGGCTCCGATGATTTTGGCATCATCGAGGTTTTCCATCCGCTGGGCATGAACGGTGATCTTCTTCATGCCCGTGGTTGTATCGATGGCATATTCAAACACATCGCCTTTGTAGATCACTCCGGCATAGATATTCTTCATCGCGCTGTACCGGCGCGCCAGGGCAATGCTGCCGGCGTACTCCCGTTGCATCGTTAATTTGTCGCCATACAAAATGAAACTACACTGGCGTTTGGCGGGATTTAAACCCTGGACGACCATGTTAAACAAAGAGTTTGCTATGGAATCGGGTGTGGATGTTTTCAGCACCGGCAGGTTGGCCCTGTCTTTCATGTCCTGAAGGATGAGCCAGGCTGAGCGGAGCGCATTTTCGGCGCTGTAATCGGGCGGAAGCGCAATGCCACCGATTTCTTTGAGGCTGTTGACTTTGGTGAGCACTTTTTCGACCATGGGAGGTTCGAATTTTTTGATTGAATTTTCTGTTGACATAATTGAGTGAATTTGGGGATTTGAGGATTTGGGGATTTGAGGATGTGGAAATTTGGAAATTATTTGATTATTAAAGATTTGTCGGTGCTTACTATGAGGTTGATGATCTGTGATTGGGTGATCGGAATGGTATTGGTTGATTCGCGGTTGTCGATCCAGATGGGGGCTGAGATGCCATAGTGTTTGCTCAGGGTATTGATGATGTCGATGCCTGCCTGGATCTTTCCGGCGGAATTAACATCGCTAAAGGGAACACCTTGAACCATGCATTCGCAGGCCTCTTCAATGCCGCCATTGATGAGCGTGTTGAACATGCGGAACCGGACCAGGTTGAATTTTCCGTTGATCCGGGATTCGACCATGTCCATGCGGGAGCGGGTATAGGCATTCATGGCAAACTCCTGCTTTTCAAGATCGCTGATTTGCTGGCTCAGGTTCTTTTCCTCGTTCAGGAGTTCTTTGATACGAGACTTTCCACGGTCTATGACCTCCTTTTTGCCCAAGGTGACTTGCAGGTCATAGATTTCGGATTGAATTTCTTCCTTTTGTTTCTTAAGCGATTCGATATCAAGTTTGGGTGATTCGAGGATTTGTAGTTCCAGCGTGGTGATTTGGTCTGGAATGACGCTATATTGGGGAGCAACAAGTTCAAGTTCGGCAGACATTGCGGTTTTAATTTGTGCTGCAAGCTCATTGGCTTCAACTGCCAATGCCGAAATTTCCTGAGATGTATACTCTAAAATTTTATTTGTCTGGGCAAGTTCAGAAACAAGTAATTTACCCTGGTCAGAAATATTGGATAACCGGTCTGATTTCCATAGCCCGAAGATGAACTTTGGATTTAACTCACTATCGTCCATGGCTGAAGGATCGAGAGGTTGTTTGCAGGTAGGGCAAAAATTATCCTCTTCTTTAAAGAGATATTCTTTATCCTTTATTGTTTTCCATTGATTCCGGAGTTCGAGCATGGCATTTTCTGTTTCAGTTTTCTTTTGCAACAATTTTGGCAAAGAATCCTGATCGGCTTTGGACCGCAGTAAACATTCGGCATGCTTTTGTTTGAGGTTGGCGATGAGGAATGTGCGTTCATTATAGATTCGTTGTGCTTCGCTTTTCGCTTCGAAATCAATTGCTTGTTGTTTATGTTTGAGTGCGAATATCTCATTTTGTATTGCCTGAACCGCTTCGCCCTGTGACTTATAAGCAGCCACCTGGTCGTTGATAGCCTGTTCAATTTCAGCAAGGGCCAGCGATGTTTTACAGATATCAGCCTTGACTGCCTCGAAGTCGACCGGTTCCGGGATGGCTCGTGTAACTTCATCGATGCGGGAAGGGATTGTTTTGAGTTCATCACTGAGTTTCTTTTTGCGCATGGCCAGTTCTTTGAGAAAATCAGCCAGTGGTTTACCGGAGTTGAGAATGGCTGTTATTTCGGTAACCTGTTGTTTATTCATTTTGGCCAGTACATCCGCGTTTGAAATTTCACCGGCAAGCAGGATTAACACCAACCGGCGGTCCTGCCATTTCATTGAGTTGAAATGCAGGGTTGAAGTGAGTAATTTGAAGAGGCCTTCATTCACCAGGGCATCGGCCTTTGTCTTAAATTCACCTGCCTGTTGCGGCACCCCGTTCCAATAGTAGAGTGTTTCGTGGCCGGTGAGTTCTGATTCTTCGGAGCCGCGCCTGCGCTGCCACTTTTCCTGGTAAATGCGTTTCAGGGTTATTTCCGATCCATCCACATCCAGAATTCCTTCGACTCCGTGGTCGAGCATGGGTGTTGCCTTTCCTGTTGAATCAAGGGTTTTAATGTTGAAGTCCTTTGAATCGTGGGAATCTTTGCCGAACAGCAGCCAGGTGAAGGCATCGAAGATGGTGGACTTGCCGGTACCGTTCTCACCATGGATATTGGTCACGTTGTTAAATTCAACGGCCAAATCCTTTATCCCTTTGAAATTTGTCAGGGAAAGTTTTTTGATCTTAATGTTCATAGCGGATCGATTTCAAGTTGGGTTTGCAAATACCTTTGTGGGATGGGGCGTTCAAATTGTGCAACTTCGCCCGTGTCGGAACGGATCCAGGATACGGTATCGTGGGAAGGATCGAGGATCACTTCGCATTTAGTGTTGCGATATTCACTACCTGCGTTTATGAGCGTGGCCGTTTTGTTGATGATGGCATCGTGGCCTTTGATTTCAGCCTTAATCTGCGCGGAAAATGAGGCGAGGTTGTCCTCGGCCTGTTTCTTTTTGTTGATGTGTTCGCTCATCTCCTTAGAGATGGAGAGCATTTCCTCATCGGTGAGGGTGCATTTGAGGTTTAATGTTTCGATTTTGTTCATGGGATTGGGGGTTATTGTTGGTTTGGAACATTATATCGGTATCTGTCGTTGTAAATCCTATAAGCTGAACTTTCGGACAGATGCAGGCTCGTGCCGGCATTGGAGAAAGCCTGTTGTTTAGAATTCCCTTCACGGATAAGTGCATCAATATGCAGGATCAACCTGATATTGCGGGAAACCATATTACTGCGGCGTGGGGTGAGTGATCTCATAAATTTCCTTTTGAAACTTCAAAACAGTAATTGGTAAAAAAGCGCTCGGGGAATGGGTGCGGGATATCAAAGGCTTTAATGATCCTGCCCTGTTTAAGCACGATGATCTTGTCGTCACCGACCAGCCATGCCACCTTGAGTTCGGTTTCGTAGTCGATTATGGCGATATACTGATCGAGGTCCTTGTTGTATTTTGTGAGAAGGAATATCATATCACTTGGATTTAGCAGATGATTTATCCATTTTCTTACCTCTGAAGGCCAGGCTGGAGATTGCTTCGGCCTTGATTTCATCGACCGTTGAGCGGCGGCTGGTTTTGACCCATTCGAGAATTTCCTTTTTAGAAAAGTATAACCGGCCGCGGCGTTTCATGCAGGGGATGGATCGCTGGTGAACATAGCCATACACTGTGGGAACCGTTACGGATAACATGTCTGCCACATGAACGATGGTGAGCAACTCTTCTTTAACCGGATCGGAAGGCTTGGGGTTGAACTCGGACATTGCCCGGTAGACCTGGTTGAAGATCAGGCTTTCCAATTTTTCAAGGGACAGGGGGGAGAGGATGAAATCTTGCATAGCTGATTTGAATTAAAAACCAGCAGCAAATAAAATACAGAAAAAAGCGGAAAATTTACTTTGCAGTTGCAAAGTTTGCAGTTTTGCAAACTTTGCAAACTTTGCAAACTTTTCTCTTGCATTTATGCCGAATAATTCGTATATAGGGTGCGCGAGAATTTGAAGGGAAACGGAAATTAACACGTGCCGAAACCGTGATGCGCGATTAAAAACCGTGACGGGTGACGAAAAAAATGGAGAATAGTTTTAGAGATAAGCTTAAAACACTGGTTTGAGAAAGGGAAGGAGGTGGGAGAATTCTTTTGGCGAGGGAGAAATGTGATATATGGTGGACAGGCTGATCTTCTCTGTTTTAAATGTGTTCTGGCATATAGCCTGAATTTCGGCTGGGGTTAACTTTGACCTTTTACAGAACCCCTGAATGGATAGCCACTTGATTAGGTTAACGACAGATGATTTCCAGGCATTGTTATAATCCTGCCAGGTACCACTCAACGAACAGTAGCCATTTTTATGGAGGATGGCCATCACAAGATTATATTCTGCAGCCGAATTAAAGGCATCAAGCAAATTGTTATAAGCGGGTTGGGTTGGCTGGGCTGTTGAGGTAATTGCAGTGGAAGTATTCGAGGTTGGTGGAACAATTGACTGAACAGAATGTGTGTAGCTGACAAAATGGGATATATTGAGCAGATATAATTCGATGATGCTACGCAGTTTTGTATTGTAATTGTTGACAGACCGGAATGTTTGCCGGACCCAGTGTTCAGTACTTCCTCCTTCTTTTATATAATTTTCAAGAAGATTTTTCAGGAATGAATTAATGATTTCGTCGTTAACATATATTTGCTGGAGGACATTTTGCAGCGAAGAGCAATCGAAGGTATCGAGCTGATCGACCTGGTCGGCTTCTAACTCAAGCTCAGGATAGTTGGCAAAAAGGTCCTTTACCGGGACTGTTAATTCGTTGAATGTGATTATTCGATCACAATTCCTGATCAACCCATATAGGGGCAAATATTCTACGACCTTCATAAACGAGCTGTTGGAAGTAATTCTTGACTATCAGATTATTGCAATGACAGGACTCCCTTAGCTCATTCAGGTCTTCCGTTTTTTACTGGGTTTAATTAAATCCATCCAATCAGGATGTTTCTCAATGTGTTTTTTAATGAAACGATCCATTTCGCGGGTAAAGGCATCCATGGCTTCGTGATGATTAATCATAAACATGATGTAATCAAGATGTTCTTTGTGCAGTTTGGATTTCATGCCGTTATTTTATGCTTAATCGGCCGAGATGGTAAAAGGTGATGCGGTTTTGTTAAGAAGTTATTAACAATTTACTTATAAATATAGATATATTGGTAATTATGACATTATGTATAATATTACAATAAAGTGAAATACAGATACATAGCAGGATGTTTTTATGAAAAAAATGATTAAAAAAAATGCAATTGATAGCAAAAAAAAACCGCCCTTTTGGAGCGGTTTAAGTAACGAATGCGGGAAGTATGTTGAATGCTATTCGAAATCAGCGAATAACGGGGTAGCCGGAGCCAATGAAGCAACATCAATGCTTGGGGTTGCCATCTCATCCTCAAAAGTTGCAGAAACTGGAAGAACAGGAGCAAGGCTGTCGAAGATCATCTCTGTATTCAGTACATCTTCAAATGTTGCATCAACCGGTGTGGTTGGAGCGAAATCTGATATAGTCAGGATCGAAACGGTAGATTCTGAAATTTCCTCAAATGTTGCAAATGCTGGCGTGACCGGCGCCAAAACAATAGAAGTTAATGAAACAGGCTCACTGTTCATTTCCTTTGATGCTCCTTCGGTTGATGCAAACATCGTGTTCACTGAAAAAAGAAACATTCCGGTTAAGATCAGGGTCTGGATGGTGTTGATTGCTTTCATTTTGTTTTTTGTTTGAGGTTGATGAGGCAAAGATATATCGGATGGCAGGGGAGGTCGATGTGTTTTCGATTGAATTGTACAACCTCCCGGCAGAGAGCGGAAAACAGTCGGTGAAAATGCAATTGGTAAGTTGGCGATGAATTTCCGGGATATTGGCAGGTTAATGTGCCAATACTTCAGGATGAAATCTCTTAAATAGCTATGGAAAATTAAATTTCGGTATCCGGCAACAACAGATTGGCCCACTTCTTTTTTTCTGCGTCTTCGAAGTCGGCGAGGTAGTTCATGGTGGTTTGTTTGCTTTTATGACCAAGCGATTCGCTGATGAACTCAATGGAAGCTCCTGAACGTTTCAAGACTGTAGCGAAGGAATGGCGGGCTGTATATGTGGTAGCCCTATCGATTTCGAGTTGTTTACAGATCCGGGTCATATTTTTATTAATGGTTTGATAGGCTTGCCGGACGGCACGATATTCATCCTGCGGAGTCATACCATCTTTCAGAATATCAAAAACATATTGGTCGGGCAGAGCCGGTTTAATGCCCCAGCGATCGATGACACTTTGTATATTGAGTGTAATTGGAATGTTGATCGATGTTTGTTCCTGAACTCTATCTGATGTTTTAGCGCGAACCAGGATGATTTTATCGCCATCGATATTTGAATATTTCAGGCGGGCCATGTCTTTTATATTAATTCCATTGCACAAAAAACTAAAGATCCAATAGTCGCGGCTTCGCTGCTCAAAGGTTCCCTTTATTGCCTTGAAATTTGCAATCTGGATTACGTCGGCTTGCGACAATGCTTTTTTAATATTTCTGCTTTTTGGGATGGGATATAAACCATCTTTTAATTTACCAAACGGATATATGACTCCAATAGGTTTGACTTTATTGAAAATCGTTTGCACATTACGCAAATAGATGCTGACCGTAGTACGGCTGTTTTTCTTTTCCTTTTCCTTATCCTTGCCCTTGATCTTAATTTTAATTGTTCTGGGGGTTAGCATCCATTTTTCGTAATCCTTTAAAAATGTAACGGTAATGGCATCAAAAGTTAATTTATCTTTTCCAGTGAATTTAATAAGTGATTGCCGGGTGCTTTTATAGGTAATTGCGGTACTGATTTTACCATCTTTTGTTAATTCATCGGCAACGGACAGGAGCATGGAGAAAAGGTCTGTTTCATCTTTAGGGGCAGAGAAGTAACCTGATTCAAAAGCATCGAATGAAAAGTTTTGACCAAGTTTTTCGATGACTTTGATTGCGGCATTTCTGAGTTCATTTAAGAAAATACTTTTTGCAAGGAATAATTCACGAGGATGCGTGACATCGACCTTTGAGAATTCGTATTCTGACATTGAGATGACTTCCCCTGGTTCCCAGATGGGCTCTTTCCCTTCCTTTCTTGCAGCATCAGCATCCTCAGGCCGGTAAATTATGGCATAGAATCTATATTCTCTTTTAAAAGTGATGCGTAATTTTACAGGGAATGTACCATCTTTACGTTTTTTTGCCTGTTTTTTATTGAGTACGATGGCCGCAGTTGCTGTTTGTTTTTTCACTGGATAAGGATTTAGGGTACCAACAAAGGTACCAACAAATGGCTATAAAATCACAAAATTAAGCAAAAAAGATATCAACAGAACATAGTCTAAATAATTGTATATCAGTAAGATAAAAAATATATTGAAAAATTACAAAGGAATAGAAATATGTTTCACACGCATGAGGTCGTGGGTTCGAATCCCTCACATCCCACTTAATATCAGCAACTTACAATTTATCTGCGAATACATCCTTATTAAATCGACGGATTTGCCTTGTGGCTTCCCGGAATAGTAAAATAAAAAACTGAGCCTTTGCCTTCTTTGCTTTCCACCCGTAACTTTCCTCCGTGCTTTTCAATGAAGTCTTTGCAGATTATCAAACCCAAACCGCTGCTGGGTTCATTTTCGGTGCCTCTTCGGTTGGTTTGAACATCCAGCCGGAACAGATCATCAAGCATTTTACTGTTCATTCCTATACCTGTATCCCTGACTGCGATTTCGACTGAATAGCCGGGTAACGTCTTTGCTGCAATGGTAACCTTCCCTCCTTTTTTAGTGAACTTCACGGCATTGGAGGCCAGGTTGCGGATGGTGGATGACAGCATAAATTCATCGGCGAAAATTTCCAGATCGCCAGGAATTTCATACGTGATCTCAATCTCTTTCTTGTTTGCCGAATCTGTTACCGGGTTCATGCTTTCAGCAAGTAAGGGCATCAATAAGGTCGACGCAGGCTCAAAGGGCGTAATACCCCTTTGTAAGCGTGCCCACTCCAGCAGGTTTTCGAGTAAGCCAAACAGATTGGTCGCGGAGTCTCTAATGTTCCTTGCTATCCTTTGAATCTCATCCTGTTTCAAGTCTGGCCCTTCTTCAGCCATCAAGTTTGTCAACCCTAAAAATCCATTGAACGGGCCGCGCAGGTCGTGTGCAATGATGGAAAAGAACTTATCTTTTTCGGCATTGAGCTCCAACAATTTTTCGTGGTTGCTCTTGATTTCCTTTTCAGCTTGCTTGCGATTTGAGATGTCGCGCCATGCAATAAACAAGGCTGGCTTCACTCCCATCACCATCGATGCTATGGATACTTCAACGGTGAAATAACATCCGTCAAAGCGCTGATGTACCCACTCAAAGCTGTTTTTACCTGTGCGCAAGGAATCGTTGATCTTCTGCAGAGCCGATTCTGTTGATTTCCTTCCATCGGGCTGAAATTCGGGTGACAGTGCATCCGGGGTTTGTCCGATAATTCGTATCCTGTCACCACGTAACATTACTTCGGTGGCACGGTTACAATCAACAAATACGCCATCGATGATGATCAAGTAGGCATCGGGTGAATCCATAAACAGGATGCGGTGTTTTTCTTCGCTCTCACGCAGCGACTGCTCTGCCTTCTTTCGCTGGCTAATGTCCTGGGCGCTGGTTCGGAAACCAAGCGAACGACCATTTAAATCTAAAATTGGCCGCCAGGAAACGGATGCCCAGAATTTTGAACCGTCCTTGCGATTGATTCGGGTTTCCATGTCATTTCCACTTATACCCCGTAGTGCTTCCTGGAATTTTTCTAAAACCATTTCAATATCTTCCGATGCAATCACCATAGATAGATAGTCTTCAGCGGCTATGTATTCCTCAGGAGTGTACCCGGTCAAGGTTTCAGAATACGAATTCATCCAAACCAGTTTTCCTTCCGGGTTAAACCAGGCTTCCCAGCTTGCCGCGTAATCTGCAATTGCTTTAAACTTCTCTTCACTCTCTTCGGCTTTCTCTTTGGCCCTGAGTAATTCCTGCTGTGACTGCTTTTTGGCTGTAATGTCGTTATATACGATGGCAACCCCATATCCTTCCAAAGGAATTGGTGAGGCCGTAACGTTAATCCATGTAATTTGACCTGTCTCTTTTACAATACCCATCTCCTCATTTTCTACTGTTCGTCTATCGTAAAGTGCACGAACGCTTGCAAACTCTGAGGCCGGCATCGGTGTGCCATCGGGCCTTACAATCTTCCATTCCACTCCATTTATCTTCCGCTGCTCCTGTTCCTCACGTGAAATACCCAGCAGATTCTCTGCGATAATGTTTGTTTCCATAATGTTTCCATTGGAATCCGATAGAGTGATTCCAAGTGGAAATATATCGAACAGGACACGATATTTCGTCAGGCTCACACGCAACGCATCTTCTGTTTTCTTGCGGTCGGATATTTCCAGGAAAGCCACTCCGAAATGATCCGGCTTGTATTGGTAAGCGAAACAATCGTACCAGCGTCCGTTAAACTCCAGGTACTGTTCGAAACGCATCTGCTCCCCTGTGCGGGCAACGCGGCCATATGTTCCGATCCAGTCGAAATTGTCGTTTTCAATTCCGGGGAAAGCCTGTGTAACGGTTTTGCCCCGTGGATCAGTGCCGGTGAGTTCGATATAAAGGTCATTCGCCTCGAGAAAAAGATAATCAACCGGTTTTCCTGAATCATCATAGATCATTTCGTGGTAAGCCACGCCAATGGGACCCTTTTCAAACAGGGCCCTGAACTTCCACTCAGCCTCGTCTGAAGGCTTTTCTTGTATTTTACGAGACTGCCTGGCATCGGGTTGCCGGAGGAGCTCCTTCTCATAGAAAATTATGGATGCATCGTACTTCTCTTGTAAGTCCTGTAACATTTGTTCAAGTTCTTTCCTGGTTTTATTCTCGTAGTTCATGTTCCATATCTTTTATCAGGTTCCAACTCAAACTTTTTAACTTTTTACAAAGATAGAAGGCTTTTCCTGTTTTGATAAGACACGGTGCAATTATATTGGGCCTCAGCAACAAGATCATGGTAGTTAAGGTATCTGAAAGTTTATTAAGCCAGGTGGAAGTTCAGTTCTCCTATTCACAGGTACCATCCCTTGAATTGACTCTTGATGGTCAGCTATTGTTCCCGGGAAAGGGTATGCGGAACTTTAACGGCTGGAATTTTACTGAGGGTTCGCCTGTTATGACAGCATATATTGAAATAGAATGGACCCCGGTTTTTTACCCGCGTAAAAAGAAACATTCAATGATAAGTTTATTCAGTAAGCATTGTCGGCGACAGTGTTCTAATTAAGGCATATTCAAAAACTTCCGAATTCTTGTCTTCTATTTTACTCTTTCCCAGTTCTCAATCTCTCCCTTAACGATTTTAAACATTGGGTGTGGCATAATAGTCTTAGTTTCTTTAAGTTTTTCATATAAATTAATCTCCCTGCTTTTTAATTTGAACAGTAAATGCTTGAATTCGAAGATAATCTGTCCTTCACTGACTTCAAGGAGCAATGAAAGATTTGGTTTTCTGAATTTGGTACTGTCAAATTTAAACTGTCTGACAACAGCTTCATCATAAACATTGCTTAAATATTGGTTAATTGCGTCCAACGGATTTTGGGAGTTTTTAAAGCGATCAAGCTGCGGATGATTGACATAACCTATGGTTTTACATTCTAAAACATTTTTTGCCAAAAGTGCTTCCCGCCAGAGAGCAATAAGACCCTTTGAGTCAAGATATTTTGGATGAATAGACCAGATTCTCATTTTTGATCGCAGCTTAGCGAATATACATCCTTCTTTGCTGTTACGTTCGGCCTCATGTAAATTCTTTTGTTTGTATTAGCTTTTTTTGTATGTTTGTTAATACGAATATATTTCTTGTCTTAAACCCATTACACCATGAAAACAATCAATCTGAATCCCTGGCTCGTATTGCTTGCCGTGGCAGGCATTTTTGCAGCTATTGTCTCATTTAGAACTCCGGCTCCCCAATCTCCAAAGCTGGTTTACATGCAATTTACAACTGTCGAGTCGATCATTCCCGGCGGACTGGGCCGGTCGAAAATGATGACCGTGATGCCCGACGGAACAAAAACTGAAGAAGAACTTCAGAATTTTTACAGCATGGTTGGCATCAATTTCGGAAACATCTCCAACAACAACATCGCTATCACC
>Ga0208103_1000203_pt1 | contig 28487 bp, 32 predicted proteins | sample CryBogmetaGMA75M_FD_184550 | JGI IMG/M metagenome (GOLD analysis project Ga0208103, IMG submission 184550) | Freshwater microbial communities from Crystal Bog, Wisconsin, USA - MA7.5M (SPAdes) | ecosystem: Environmental > Aquatic > Freshwater > Lake | place: Crystal Bog, Wisconsin, USA... | reverse complement strand
TCGTCCAAGGACCCATGGTTGACAAACCCCACATTTTTTGTGATTTGTCAACCTCTGAAAAAAAATAGATAAAAAGCTATCACTTTTCCAAACTCGGCGGATTAATTGTATAAATGTTGAAGAGACAAGTTCCACTTTTGGGAACTTTTGATTATCTTTGCAAAACATTCGGGTAATGGAAAGAATTATTGCGAAAAGAACCCTGAGGTTATTCTGGGTAAAATATCCTGATTGCGAACAATATTGATGCTAACAGAATTTAATCAACAGAAATGGATATTAAAATTATAAGAAGCGAACAGGAATATGAAATGGCACTTCAGCAACTGGGGGTAATTTTCGATGCCCCGGTCGGAACGCCTGAAAGTGATGAAGCTGATATATTGAGTTTGCTCATTGAGGATTATGAGAAAAAACATTACCCCATTGAGCCTCCAGACCCTATTGAAGCGATCATTATCAGGATGGAAGAAATGCATCTGCGACAACGCGACCTGGTAGGAATTTTCGGGGGCAAAAACAGGGTTTCGGAGGTTCTGAACCGTAAACGGAAACTCACCGTTGAAATGATCCGCAAATTAAACTCACATTTGCATTTATCCCCTGAAATCCTCATACGTGATTACTCGTTAAGCGAATAATGGTTGACAAACTTCACATTTTTTGAATTTTGTCAACCCCCGAAAAAAAACAGATAAAAAGATATCACTTTTCCAACTTCGGTGGATTAAGAGTATGAGATTTGTTTATTAAAATAAACCTATAAGTTGATTTGATGAAATTTCATCGTATATTTGCACCTCAGGATTTTCTTATAGCCGTTCATTGGGAGAACCTTCGTCGATCTTGTTAAAGTTCATCCTGCAAACAGAATAAGTCACTTGAAATCAATATTCAAACCTCTTAAATCTAATGCTGAAAATCCTTCCAATCTGTTGAGAACCAAAGCGTACGGCACTACAATGGCCAGCTGGTTAAGATTATATGAGATAAAGGTTGACAGCAACATGTATATAATTACTGGGGGTTCAATTAAACTCACTCAGAGAATGGAAGACAGAAAACATACAATGCAGGAACTGATTAAACTTGACATGTGTAGGGAATTTCTTAGGTCCGAGGGAATTTTTGATGAAGCAGGAATGGTTGAATTTCTTGAATCTGAATTTTAGTTATGAGTAAACAAAAACCAAGCGAAAAAGCTCGCAAATTGATTTCAGATATTCCATCCGACTGGCTGGAAAAAGCGAACTGGTATGAAGAGAATAAATCCTGGCTGGAAAAGTCAGCTGTTTTGGCGTTCAAAATCCTCAGGACCCTTCGTGAAAAATCAATTTCTCAGATTGAGTTTGCCAAAATGATCGATGTTTCACCTCAGTACGTGAGCAAAATACTCAAAGGAAAAGAAAATCTGACTCTTAAGACAATAGACAGCATCGAAAAATGCCTTGGGATTACTCTTCAAAATATTGACACCCCCTCTCCGGTCTGCCTCACTGAGATTCCGTGATGCCCTGTTGCACAAATCGTGCAACACTTCCCTACTGCAAAAAGCATTATACCCTCTCATCATAATTCCCGGGAAATGCCATCCGCAATCACCTCACAATTCCTGCCCCTTCATCCATAACATTTCCATTAAACCATAGAACTTAGGCTAATTTTTCTTTATTTTGTACCCGGATAACAAAACTGGGATGCAAGATGCATGATGCAAGATATCCTGCATCCCGCATCTTGTATCCTGCATCTTGCATCCCGCATCAATCCATGAAACAAAAACCCTGAATCATGTCCAAAATCGCCCTTATCTCCGGAATCACCGGCCAGGATGGAAGCTATCTCACCGAGCTCCTCCTCAGCAAAGGATATATCGTTCACGGCATCATCCGCCGTTCCAGTTCGTTCAATACGTTTAGAATCGACCATCTGTATTGCAACAAGGATATCCTCAACAAGAGCCTCTTTTTGCATTACGGCGACCTCACCGATTCGAGTAACCTGAACCGCCTCGTCGAAAGAACCCAGCCTGATGAGATTTATAATCTTGGCGCTCAGTCACATGTGCATGTGTCTTTTGAAGTCCCTGAATATACTGCGGAAGTTGACGGTATCGGAACTCTCAGGTTCCTCGATGCGATCAGGGAAAGTAAAATCAAAACTAAATTCTACCAGGCAAGCACCTCAGAGTTATATGGTTTGGTTCAGGAAGTACCCCAAACCGAGAAAACTCCGTTTTACCCCCGCAGTCCATATGCTGCTGCGAAATTGTATTCCTACTGGATAACCAAAAACTACCGTGAAGCATATAATTTGTTTGCTTGTAACGGGATTTTGTTCAACCACGAATCTGAGCGAAGGGGTAAAACTTTCGTCACTCGTAAGATCACGGTGGGGGTTTCCAAGATCTTGCTGGGCCTTCAGGATAAACTGATGATGGGCAACCTGGATTCGAAGAGGGATTGGGGATATGCCCCCGAATATTGCGAGGGTATGTGGCGAATTTTGCAAGCCGATCAGCCCGATGATTTTGTCCTTGCGACCAACGAGACTCATACGGTTAAAGAGTTTATCGAAGAATCTTTTAAGGTATTGAATGAGGATATCTACTGGGAAGGTACCGGTGTGAATGAAGTGGGCATACTCAAGTCCAGCGGAAAGGTGGTGGTCGGTATCGATCCCCGCTACTTCCGCCCCACCGAAGTGGAGCTCCTCATCGGCGACTACACCAAAGCCAAAACCATCCTGGGCTGGGAACCCAAAACCACCTTCCACGAACTCGTCAAAATCATGGTAAATTCTGATTTTGAGAAAATAAGCAAGAGAATTGATTAACCCCCAATGATGGAAAAGTCAGATAAAATATATATCGCGGGTCATACCGGTATGGTCGGCTCAGCTATTGTTCGGAAGCTCCGGGAACAGGGTTTCGATAACATTGTCGGCAAAACCATTGAAGAACTGGATTTGACAAACCAGAAGGAGGTGGGCGAATTTTTCGCTCTTGAAAAGCCAGTCTTCGTGATCCTGGCTGCAGCAAAGGTTGGTGGCATTCATGCCAATAACACTTACCGTGCCCAGTTTATCTACGAGAACCTGATGATCCAGAATAATATCATACATAACAGCTATGTTCATGGAGTAAAAAAGTTACTCTTCCTGGGGAGTTCCTGCATATACCCAAAAAACTGTCCTCAACCAATTAAAGAAGAGTATTTGCTAACAGGCGAATTGGAACAAACCAATGAACCTTACGCCCTTGCAAAGATTGCAGGGATTAAGTTATGCGAAAGCTATTTCAGGCAGTATGGCTGTGATTTTATTTCGGTCATGCCTACCAATTTATACGGTCCGAATGACAATTACAATCTCGAAACCTCCCATGTGCTGCCTGCAATTATCCGTAAAATGCATCTGGCTCATTGCCTTGAAACCGGGAACATGGATGATATTCGTGCCGACTTTTCCAAACGACCGATAAATGGGGTAAATGGAACTTCTTCGGATGAGGATATTCTGTTCACACTAAAGAAATTTGGTATTGAATATTCTGATTCTGAAACACCTTTAAAACAGGTTACTCTCTCCCTCTGGGGATCAGGAAAGGTGTATCGTGAATTTCTTCATGTCGACGACATGGCCGCGGGTTGCCTGCTTCTCATGCAAAAACTGAGCATGGTTGCCCCTGCTCACGACTCACGACTCACGGCTCACGACATACCCCCACCCTCCTACCTTAACCTCGGAACAGGCGTTGATCAAACCATCGAAGAACTTTCGGCCCTGATCAAAAAGATTGTCGGATTTCAGGGCAGTATCCTGTTTGATAATGAGCATTCAGACGGCACCTATAAAAAACTCCTAGATTGCTCCCGCATCCAGGCCCTAGGCTTCAAACCAAAGTATTCGCTGGAACAAGGAATCTCCATGGTATATCATTCATATCACAGTGAACTCTAGGCGCATCATTTTTGTATTTTTGCATCGGCACATTGGCACATTAAACACGCAACATCATGAGTCAATCACAGCGCCTCTGCCTCACCCTCGACCTTAAAGACGATCCGGAACTAATCCGCGAATACCTCCACTGGCATAAACCCGAAAACATCTGGCCCGAAATCCCTGCTGGTATCAAAGAAGTCGGAATTCAATCCATGGAGATCTACCACCTCGGCACCCGCCTTTTCATGATCATCGAAGCAAGCCCCGAATTCGATTTTAACCGAGATATGGCCCGCCTCGCAACCCTCCCCCGCCAGCAGGAATGGGAAACCTTCGTCAGCAAATTCCAGAAATCCGCCCCCGTCGAAACATCGTCAGAAAAGTGGAAGAGGATGGAGAGGATATTTAATCTTTAATAAACATAATCTCCTTTTTTTGATTTGTCTCTTTTACTCAGGCAGAAAATCAATTAACTTTGTAATAAATTTATAGGGAATGAGCACTCTTCACGTTCATCACGGGAATAAGAGGCTGAGTGTGTGAAACCAATAAAATAACGCCTCTCCTTGTGCAACAAATTTCAGCCGTTTATTGAGGATATTGTACTCTGGATTTGAAATCAAATAGTTCTCTAAAGGTATCTCATTACTAAATTTCTGTAAAACGCCCTCATGCTTTTTAAGTATAACTGCTGCCAGGTATGCAGCCTTTGCACTTGCTACTTGCGCTTCCAATATTTCAAATTTTCCAATAAACACGAAGTGCCTGAACTGATTAATTCCTGAAGTAATTTCACTAAACTTTTCCTTTTCGTCAGCTGTTTTTAATATGTCTTTCCTGGCGATTAATAATGATGTTTCAATAATATCTGTAAGAACCTCGTCAACCGATGATATATTTCTTTCAGGCCTGAAAGCTATCTCTGCCTTTGCAGATTCGATAAACGCAATTTTAAATGTCTCTATATCTGTCAATAAATCGAATAAACAACCCACATCAAACAGCTGTTTAAGAATTTCCTTTTCTTTCTTTGATTTATACGGTACTCCTGTTGTATTTGGAGCAAACGCAGCAAGTTTATCACCAGCAATTGAATCAATATCGGGTGTTGTTACTATTAAGGGAAGATCTTTTTGTATCAGCCATTCAGTCTCTATGGGTCTGGTAACCAATACCGGATAATAATTTTCGGCAAAAAGCACATCCAGAAGTATTTCTCTTTCAGGGTTTGATATTACGTTACCACCTGGATCCCGGTTTGGAAAATTTGAATTGTAAATAAATTTGTAATGCGCCTTCGGAATACCACTTTGATAGCTCCGTTTTTCATCTAACTCTATTCTGGAAAATGCACTTTTCCCTGCAAGTTTATAAAGATATTCTTCCAGCTTTGCCTTCGTAATTGATTGACTAACTATTATATCGATATCAACCGAAAACCTTCTGGGCTCTTTCATTAACAGGATCAAACTTGTACCACCTTTAAAAATAAAATCTAATCCTGTTAACTTCAGTTGCTCCAACAAATACAGAGCATGAATCATACTCTCCATTAAGTTGGGATCTTTGAAATATCGTTTTCTTTTTTCAGCAATCCATTCTGCCGTAAGTGATTTAATGTCAATCATTCAGAATGCTTTTTGGAATATCCGTGCTCTCGGCAAGAAAGTCCCTTAATTCAATCTCTTTTGCTCTTCGCTTTGCATAATTGAAGAGTTTTGTAAAATCAATCGAATAACGGTTGTATGCATTATTAACTATGTGCGTCAATTCATTACCCTGAAATGCTGCTAATAATTTCTTATCGGCGTACAAGTCAACCAGTAGTTTCTCAAGTGTGATGGTAACAATTTTGGTTACCCGTTGCAAAGGTGATTTCGAGATTAAGGCTTTCAGAATAATCGAAGAATCACTTTCATAAATGTAACGCTCGATTTCCTTTTCTTCCGGTTGTATAAAAACATTCCTGAGACCCTGGTCCCTTAAAAAGTCATATACAGGTTCTAAGGCTTCTTTTTCAACTTCCAGCATGGTTATGAATTTTCCCGGAAAATGAAGCATAAACTCATGAATCATTTTAGTTGACCAAACACAGAATTTTAATGTTGGAAATTGTTTTTCAATCTTTAAGAAAATCTTTCGTTCATTTTCAGCAATGCCCGGTTTGAATGTGGGTTTGTACAAAAGAGTAAATGCACCTCTTGAAATAACTGCAATAATTCGCCTAGCTTTTAATTGATAAATCCTCCACCTAAAGGTTGTTTCTTTCAATTCTGGTTCAAACTGCCTGTAGAACTCAATAAGTTCTTCTCTTGAAAATGATTCTCTCCCTTTAAAATTCGTTTTTAGCTGTTCTAAAATGAAGTCTTTTGCCATCGTTTACCTGATTAATTTTGCAAAGATACAAAAAAACAAACAAAAGACAGTTTTATTTGATAATTGTCTAATGTTTGAATTCAAACAAAAGACAGTAAATGAACTTTAATGGAAACTGTTGGAATCAATAATCAATGAATAGATTCCTCACCCTGTGATCCGATTTGACGAAGAATCATCGAGATGGTTGACAGACCGCAAAATTTCAGGCATTTGTCAACCTCTGAAAAAAATATGTTACGAATATGATTGTTCATCGCGGCAAGGTCGGAGATGAGGTCGGAGATGATGTCGTAGGTGATGTCGTATATAATGTCGTAGGTAATGTCGTAGATAATAGTTATTCCCATTCATGCCTTACCGTTTTTTGATACTGCAAGGGATCTTGGCGCTTCGCGCTGATCCCACATCCCACATCCCACATCCCACATCCCACATCAAAAACTCCTCTTCTTCCTATAGCCTCTGACCCCATAGTAGAACACCACCACGAAGCACACAAGCGGCACCACAAACCCCAATCGCATAGAGGAATGGTCTGCAATATAGCCCATTAGCATTGGGCATAGTGCACCTCCTACAATAGACATTACAATGAATGAAGATGCTTTCTTGGTAAGGGGGCCGAGGCCTTTCAGTCCGAGGACGAAGATCGTAGGGAACATGATCGACATGAAAAAATAGGTAATAAACAAGGCTGATACAGAAACCCAGCCTAATCCGCCCACAACCAAAAGCATCAGCAGGATACATATCCCCGCATAGGTCATGAGAAGTTTATTAGTTGCAAATGAACGCATGATAAAACTCCCCGAAAGCCTTCCGGCCCAGAAAAGCCCCATCCCTCCAAATGATAAGACCAGCGCCGCATCGGTATTTGAAACCTTTATAGCTTCCGTCACATAATTGATGAAAAAACTATTGATCCCCGTCTGGGCCGCCACATAGAAGAACTGTGCAACAACCGCCAGAACAAAGTGTGGATGCGACCATAGGGCGTGAGGAACGTCGTTACGAACTTCGTGACGAAAATCGTTACGTTCTTCATTAAGACCTTCTTCACGAACTCCCTCACGAACTTCCTTACGCCCTTCCTCACGTTCTTCGACTATCTCAGGGAGAGGAGTACGAATAAATAAAATCGCTACAAGTAGCACGACAACTGCCACTCCCATATATGGCCAGGATATCGTTGAGAACTTGTTTCCGTCGGTTGATTGCATCCCAAAGATTATTAAGCCGCCCACCAATGGCCCGAAAATCCAGCCAAGCCCATTGAACGATTGCGAAAGGTTAAGCCTTCTTCCGGCTGATTCGCTGGGTCCGAGAACCGAAATATACGGGTTCGCTGCAGTTTCCAGGAAAGCCAGTCCAAAAGCAATCACCAGAAGCGCCGTTAAAAATGGCCAGAATGATTGTATTGCGGCTGCAGGATAGAACAACGCAGCGCCGAACGCATACAGAAGCAATCCAAAGATAATCCCCTTCTTATACCCGAATCGGTTCATGAAATATCCCGCCGGAAGCGCCGCTAAAAAATATCCGCCGTAAACCGAAAACTGCACCAGTCCGCTTTCCGCTTTCGAAATCGTAAGCAGCTCCTGGAAATGCTTGTTCAGCACATCCAGCAATCCGTGAGCAAATCCCCATAAAAAAAACAGACTCGTAACCAGGATATATGGAATCAGGTATTTATGACCTGAGGAGGTCTTTAAGAGCGGGGTTTTTGTTGGCATGCTTTTATGTTTAAAGGCAAAAATAGGGAATTAGTTCGATGAGGCGCTTCGCGCTGATGCAGGATATCTTGCATCTTGCATCCTGTACCTATCCCTGCCTGGTTGACAGAATACAAACTTTCAGAGTTTTGTCAACCTCCCGAAAAATGCAATACCACCCCACCTGGAATTTTTGGCATCATTCCCTCCCCTGGTTCACAGCATTACACTTTCTTCTTTCTCTCCAACGCCTCTTTGACCTGGTCAACTGAAAACTTATAGACCCTTCCCGCATCCTATGTTGGGCTGATTTTATGTTGGGCAACCTCCTGCTATTTGATGGTCTTGTTTAAGAATGTATCTTTGTTTCTGAATTCGGTTGGATTTTTAATAGGGTTATACTAATTACTTGTCTCTGTAAGTCAATATGAACTTTCTCAACTCATTGCTTCTGAACGACGGCTTTCGTATCCTTCTCGCTTTCCTGTTTTCTTTAATTCTTTCGTTATATGGCATCCCGGTTCTGGTGAGGATTGCCGATAACCACAGCATGTACGATCATCCCAATGGCCGCACGACCCATCTTCACCCTACTCCCCGCCTGGCTGGTATTGCCATGTTCCTGGGTGTGATCCTCTCGGTTTCCCTGCTTTCCCGTATGGATTCTTTTCCCGGATACCAGTTTGCTGTTGCCGGTAGCATCATCATTTTCTTTATCGGGATCAAGGATGACATGATGGGGATATCCTTCAGTAAAAAGTTCATTGCACAGCTTGCAGCGGCTTCCATCCTGATCCTTTTCGCCGGTTACAGGTTTACCAGCCTGCACGGGTATTTTGGCGTACACGGGATCAGCTACCCCCTGAGCTTTTTGATTTCCCTCTTCTTCATCATCGGCATAACCAATGCTTTTAATCTGATTGATGGTGTTGACGGACTTTCCGGTTCCCTGGCCCTTACTGCCTTTGCTACTTTCGGCGGATGGTTCTTTATTAACAGGGACTATTCCTTTGCCCTGCTTTGCGCATCCGCCATCGGCTCGATCATTGCGTTTCTGAGGTATAACCTCTGGTCTGTTAAAAATAAGATATTCCTGGGCGATACCGGCGCCCAGTTTTTAGGTTTCATGATGGCTATCGTCGTGATCCGCTTTAACGAGATGAACCTTTCATCCACCCTTCCCTGGCCAGTGAACGCAGCCCCCGTCGTTTCCTTTGGCATTCTCCTCATCCCCATCTTCGACACCTTCAGAGTCATGCTCTCCCGCATCCTCCAGGGAAAATCCCCCTTCCACCCCGACCGCACCCACATCCACCATCACCTTCTTTGTTTCGGCCTCACCCACCGCCAGGTAACAGCTTTGCTCTTTTGCGTCAGTATCATTTACGCCGCACTCGCCTTTACCCTGCAAAATATAAACATGTACCTCGCCACCTTCCTTTTAGTGGCTTCGGCTCTTTTCCTTTCTTACACGCTCGTGTATTTTACCCGTCGAAACCCGGGGAAGACTCCTTGGGAGAATGCAGGATAATGGCGCTTCGCGCCGATGCAAGATGTAAGATGCAGGATGAGTGATTAGGCGCTTCGGGTGGATAGAGGATTCTGGAGGATAGGTTTATTCTCCTTTTTTCGTTTTACAGCTCTTGGGATGAAAAATACGACCATGCCCTGGATTAATAAAACAAAAAACAAAGCGGTAGTCCCAAGGTATGAAGCGCTGAAAGCAATAAAAATAAATGCTGCATTCAATCCGACCAGGTATAAACTGGTCTTGGCATGACTTAATCCCAGGCAAAGCAGTGTATGGTGGGCATGCTCTTTATCGGGCGTAAATGGATGCTTCCCTTTGAATATACGCAGGATAAACACCCTGATAGTATCAAACAAGGGAACAAAGACGATTGCAACACTTATAGCTGGCGCACTTTTAAGCATATATTCAGGCGGAAGTCCTAAATTAACCTGGTTAAACTTGAGGATAAGGTATGCAATGATGAATCCTATCGTGAGTGACCCGGTATCTCCCAGGAAGATCTTATTCGATTGTCCGAATACGTTATACGGTATAAAACTGATAAGGGTGCTCGCCAGGATAAACGAAATCATCATCAGTTCATGTTGTCCAACGATCCCGAACCATACACCCAAGGCTACAAGGCTTACACTACCCACTCCGGCTGCCAGTCCGTCTATCCCGTCGATCAGGTTAAAACAATTCGTCAATCCTACGATGGTGATCAGGGTAATGCACACACTCCAGAAGTAATTGATCTCATGAATCCCCAGGAAACCCTGCAAGTTGGTAAACCTCAGGTTGGCCCAGAAAATAATAATGCAGGCTGATATGATCTGAACGATCAATTTCTTACGTGCTGATATCCCAACCATATCATCTTTCATCCCGGTTAACAATATCAAAAATGAACCGGCAATCAGGTAATTCAATTCACGCAGGTTACTGTCATTCACAAACAACAGAACTGTAATATAAAAACCTGAGAATACAGCCAGCCCCCCCATGGTAGGAACATTCCCTTTATGAGAGGTACGCCCGTTTTCATGGGCTACAATCCCCTTCTCTTTCGCTATACGGGCGGTGATTGGAACAAAGAAAAACGTGATCAGAAAAGCGACAGATACTGAAAGAATGATTAACTCATTCCCGCCAAAATTCATCAGTGACATAAACCGTAGAATTTACTCATCGGCGCAAATATAAAACGTTTTTTTACAGAAATCAAGATTTAACCTATTTTTAACCTAACGAATGCCTCAGATAACACTGATTTGTTAGCATTTCGGCATAGCATGGACAGCGTTTACTTGCGATAAATCAGAGGAATAGAGAAGTGGGGAATTTTTTTTTAAAGATTCTGGATGCAAGATGGGGTAATGCTTCGCATTGCCGATGTTGGTGCTACGCACCGATGCAAGATTCAAGATTACCTGCATCCTGGATCAGCAGCACGCAGTGCTGCCCCATCGGCGCGAAGCGCCATCATCCTGCATCCTGTATCGGCAACGCGGAGCGTTGCCCATCCCATCTTTGCCTTTGATTTTTGTATTTTTACGCTTATCCTTGCCTTTGATTTTTGTATTTTTATGCTTATCTTTGCCTTTGATTATTGGAAAATATGTATCTTAAGAGAGAAATTGACAAAGACTTGCTTGCCTGGAAACAAGATGCTTCCCGCAAACCTTTATTACTGAGGGGTCCGAGGCAGGTCGGAAAATCTTCAGCAATAAGGGAGCTCGCGAGGACTTTTGAGTATTACCTTGAGATCAATTTCGAGGAGCAAAAACAGGTTCATACTCTGTTTGCGGGGAACCTGTCTCCTGAAGAATTGTGCGAAAACCTGTCGGTCTTGTACAAGATTCCTGTCATTCCGGGTAAAACATTGCTCTTTTTTGATGAAATTCAATCCTGCATTCCGGCCATTTCATCACTTCGCTTTTTTTATGAGAAACTGCCTTCTCTTCATCTGGTAGCAGCCGGTTCACTCCTGGAGTTCGCATTGGAAGACTTGCCTTCTTTTGGCGTAGGAAGGGTTCGTACCTTGTTTATATACCCGTTTTCGTTTGATGAATTTCTAATGGCAATGCATGAAACAGATCTTCTGGAGATCAAACGAAAGTCATCGCCCGTAGAGCCTGTAAATGAGGTTCTGCATAATAAACTGATTTCATTGCTGAAACGTTTTCTCGTCCTGGGGGGCATGCCTGAAGTAATGGCAAAATATTCCCAAACGCAGAACATGATGGATTGCCGGTTGATTATTAACGATCTGCTGGTTTCTTTAAAATCCGACTTTACGAAATACAAAAAAAGGGTCCCGCCTTCGCGGCTGTCGGAGGTGTTCAACTCGGTGGCCCGTCAAACTGGATGTAAGTTCGTTTACGCGAACTCATCCGCAGACTCCAATCATAAACAAATTAAGGAAGCCCTTGAATTGCTTATTATGGCAGGACTCGTGATTCCCGTCACTCATTCTTCGGCTAACGGCATACCCCTGGGCGCTGAGAGTAATGAGAAAAAGCGTAAGATGCTGATTTTTGATACCGGGATATTCCTGCATTTGCTGGGTCTGGAGATCTCTGATGTGTTGTTCAGCGATGATTTTAAGCTGGTGAATAAGGGATCCCTGGCTGAACTGTTTGCAGGGCTTGAGATTGTGAAATCGGAATCCTGCTTTAGTCAGCCTCAGTTGTTTTATTGGCAAAGGGAGGCGATAAACAGTAATGCCGAAATTGATTATCTCGTTCAATCGGGGGACCAGGTTATTCCGGTGGAAGTCAAAGCCGGCACAAGTGGTTCCATGCGAAGCATGTTCCTGTTTCTTGAAGAAAAACACAGGCCCTGGGGAATTCGCACTTCCCTTGAAAATTTTTCATCCTACGATAAAATCAGAGTTTGCCCGCTGTATGCGATCAGGGAAAATGTGAGGCGTGGTGCTTCGTATTGATGCAGGATGCAAGATGCAGGATAGCAAATTTAAATTTTTGACTCTTATAGTAATATTATTATAAATGGAACAAAAAGAATGTATATCTTTGATCTTAAACCAATAAACCAAAGACCATGAGAAAAGTATTCAAACCCCTGGCTTGTATCTTCTCAATCATTGCAACAATTTTAATGCTGATTGGGATAATTTATTCTTTAATCGGCATTCCTGTATTTTCCAAAGCTCCTCACCTGGTGTATTTTTCGGCAATCAATTTCATTTTATTTGCCATTCTTTTTCATTTTGCCGGGGAGGATACGGAAAAGAAAGCCTGAGAAATTCTTACGGATGTCTGGATTACTAGATAACTGGAGGACTGGATATTATGCTATACTGTTATCTTTTTCAATGCTTCCTTTTTTAGAACCCTAAATTAACCCCTAAAGTCAAACTATTCGTTGTCCCCTTGTAAATCATCGGGATGTACTGAAGATCTCCGGCATATTGGTTGTATGCATAATCAATGAACATTCGTACGTTTGTTGTTAAGTTATAAGTAGCATTGATGCCCACAGTGGTTTGATTGAAGATGAGATTCTGCGCAAGCGGATACGTTATAGCATCATCCTTCATATAAATATATCCTCCCCTCTGTGCCAGGTTATACGAAGCTGATATTTTCATTCCCCGTATCGGCCGGTAATTGAGACAAACATAGATCTCCCAGGCATCTCCCCTTAAAAAATTCCCGAAACTGTAATCATCATTGGCATACAGATGCGCCGGAACGTATTCGTCGTAGGTTCCGGGCCTTGTTGTGATACCTTCGACCGTCAGGGATAGATTCTTTACCGGCAGATCATATAAGGTGAACCCGATTTTCCAGCTTAAGAGGTTGTGCTGGTTCGTTTTAAAAAACCTGGCCATCTGCAATTCATCAATCCATAATCCAAGGTAAATATTCAGATGCTTGATGTTTCGGGTACTGATATCCGCAAACAAATGGCCGTCATCATTGGTATTGATATTGCTTATAAAACCATTGGATCCTCTGAGGCTTTCATCCAACGATTTATATAAGTTAAACGGTATCAGGTAACCCGCCCTGAACACATCACTCCAGAAAATCGAATTCCCAAAAGAAAGATCCAGCCCTTTCCATGGGGTGATGGTGAAGAAATTCGCCGAGAAATACTTTTTACGATACCTGATTTGCTCCGAACCGGGTGTAAAACTCGAGCGGCTGCTGTCGACCACGTTCGACTTCAGGAAGCCGGTCATGCTGTAAAATTCTATCCATTTCGCCGGTTTCAGGTGTAATTGTATATAAGGGAATGATGGCGGATGACCGCTCATGATATTGCTTCCGTGGTTGGCATTACCCCAGATGGGCCGGTCCTTATAGATCCCGAAATCCCCCCAGTTCCATCCCACCGATAATCCCCCCCTCCATTCGGTATTGTAAACTGATCCATCCTGATTATAATTCCACGATTTCCCCTCCTCCATCGTAAACATCACCGGGTTCACCATCGCCTCGCTCTGATGAACATATTTCACACTGAAATAATACCCCACGTGCTTCGCCAGATAACCATACGCCTCGCCCCCGCCGGAGGCTTCTACGAAGTTGCCGTTTTCGTTGAGCATGAACCTTGCCCCCAGCTGTGGTGAGATGCAGAGCTTGAACGGTGTTGTATTAAGGCGGAAAGACACTGGGTTGAGGTTGAATGACGCTGGGTGCTGGGTCACTGGGTTACTGGACGACTGGTTTTTTGGGTTTTCGCCTCCTATTAACAAATTACGACTCCCCGCCCCCGAATCACGATTTATGGCTCCCGGTTCACGGTTCACGGTTCCCGAATCACGATTTATGGCTCCCGGTTCACGGTTCACGGTTCCCGAATCACGATTTATGGCTCCCGGTTCACGGTTCACGGTTCCCGGTTCACGGTTCACGATTCCCGGTTCACGGTTCACGGTTCCCGGATCACGATTTATGGCCCGCGACTCATGACTCACGTTCACATACCCATTTATAAGGTTGTTGTTTAAGCCAACCTCAAACGAATAGTCCTTAAGATAAAACCTCACCTCATCCAGCTGCCGTTTATTCAGTTTTTCGACCTTCTCAAGCGCCTGGTTAAGCTTATTCGCAATATACACCCTCGAATACGGCTTAACCAGCGAATTGATCGTAATCACCTTTAAAGCCGCCAATTCATCCAGCAGCTCGTACACCGGGTTGTTGGTCACCGGTTCGTACACCACCTGGGCGTTCGCGATGAACGTGACGGTCGTGAAGAACGTGATGATGAGAAGAAGCCGCTTCATGAAGCAAATATATGAATTTAGCCCGGCAATAATGGATGGTGTAATTTCCCTTTTCCGGTAACGTAAATTTCCTAAAAACCTTCGTCCATCGCCTAAAATTCATATACCGGCCTTTCAGGCCTTAAAACCGATGAATTTTAACGGCTCATCACTCGGTTTTCTTAACGGAAATTTCCTGAGGCGTCGAAGGGAAATCACATCATCCGTTCATGAAACGTAAATGAGCATATCCCCCATAGGATTCCCTCACTTGGCCCTACAAGTTTTTTCTATTAATACCTGTTTGTTCCAATTGTCTTTCCGTTTCCTAATTAAGTAAAAACTTGCTGGATTACAATGCAATACGAAATTTTGCTGATTTAGAATTAAGTAAATTCAAATATATGCAATAATTCTTACATCCTCCATTTCATTTCATGGTTTTTCTTCTTGAATTTCATCCACAGAGTAATCGAATGATTTCCCACAATCTGTACATGTAAACCGGGATTTAGGAGCAGCGCCAAACCCAATTTTACCTCCAGGTCCAAAAGCCAATTTACCCCCTGACCCAAAAACAACTTTATTACCTTCAACTTTCACATTGCCACTCAGGTTAATCCCTTGCATATTGGTTCCTCCCTGGGGTTTGTGAGAAACAGCAATTTTACCGCCACAAGATCTACAGATTACAAACATAATCACCTCCTTATATTTTCAAAAGTTTTATTGGAACTGCATATCCGATTCCAACCTGCACTAATCTCAATGTTCCACTAATTATTGTTAATGATTCTATCATTAAATTTACAAACTTTGCGAAGTCAATTTGACCAATTCCAACTTCACTTGGAAATTGTGGAAATGACTTTAATAAATTACGAAGGCGATCAACTTCAATTAATAATGGAACATACTTCGCAGTTATTACACCAATTACTTCACTATTATTGTTTATTAAAGGTCCCCCGCTATTTCCTGAATTTATCATCCCATTAATCTGAAATATCTCACACGAAGGGTTAGATATTAAATTCTTCCCAACAGCAGAAATAATACCTTTAAAGATTGATGCTGTTTTAACACCAGATGGAAAACCAGCAAAAAAAACATCTTCACCAATTTCTGGATCATTATCTATATTAAATTTCGAAACTTTCTGACATTTCCAGTCCAATATAGAAATGTCAATGTCGCGAAAATCAGATTTTATACCGGCTTCGCTCCCATTTACTTTAATACGTTTGGCTTTTTGTCCATTATCATCAAAAACAACATGCCGGCAAGTAATTATTTCATTAGGTTTCATGCTATAAAATCCAGAACCAATTGCTTTTTTACCGGATGGGAATTCAGTCTCAATTTTCAATAAAATTCGAATTGCCTCTTTTGCGGGGATCATATGTAACAAAGAGTGAATACTATGATATTCTAAATCTTATTCGTTTTTTTCATGTTTTCTAATTGAACTCGACTTTCCTCAACAATTTCCTTGAAAAATCAGCTTCAGCATCTAGTGATGCTATCATTTCACCCCCAGCATTGGAAAGTCTTGCCAAGTCTGGCTTAGGGACAGTCCCCTGGTCAGCGAAAATAAGCAGGCTGTCAAAATCGGCTTTAGCTCTGAGTAAACGTTCCAGAATAATAGTTGTGAGACGTGCTTTGTCTCGGTTTGGGATACCGAATACAAACAATGGAGAATGTTTCCCATCTATCCGGTAATCAATGGGATAGTCCTTTGAATTTTCTATCCCATCATAATAATAATCCCTCTTAACCTTCTCTTCTCCAACGATTTTATAAAGCTGCTCCTGCAAATCTTCATAAAAGGTCGATTCAGCCTTTGCCCGATTGAGATATGTCAGGTCATTGATTTTGGTAATGGCTTGTCCCAGCCTGAAGACATTGAATCCCAGCTTATTTACCGGCGTATCAATATAAAATTCACCATCATTTTCGTCAATAAAGGTTTCGGCCTTTATTTGCTCCAATAATTTCCCTCTGGTGCCATCGCGGAACTTTTCTATGTCATTTTCATAACTCAAATGCATCATAGTATGGCCCATGTCGGTCAATCTGATAATACCTCCGGGCATTTCCCTGATAAAAAGCTGATAAGGATCGCCATCGGGAAAGTAAAATGGAGTCTCTACAGATAACAGGTTTGTATTCTTGAGCCTGATCTTTACTTCGGCGCACATCAGGGAGCACAATGTCTCCTGCAGTATATTTATATCAAGATTCATTCTTAAAAAAGTTGTTGTTGGCTTAAATCATCAGGTGTTGTTTTAATTCCTGAAATATTACAATCCTTGACCAAACAAGCGAATGCACCATCAAGTGTAATATACCTGTCACTTGGATCAGCATATCCTTCTGCCTTCCTGTTCGCCTGAATATACCTTTCCGTGGCAAAATGGATATGACAAACATTTTCCAGTAAAACATTCTCGAGATGATTTGAATGTTGATGACCTGGCCCGTTATATCGTCTAAGTGTAAGGGTTTCTCCGCTCGGAGCAATCCAGGAAATTCCACATGAAAAATCATCCTCCATCCCCTCTCTGAGATTTTGACGTTTGTATATTTCAAACTCATTCTCAGAGCCATCGGTAGCAGAGGCTCTGTAATTAACTTGCATATGACCTTCCTTATTGCGGGTCCTTGCCTGCGGATTATTTAGATGTTTTGGGCAGGTAATCAGGTCCAATATTTGCTCATCAGTCAAACTCTCAAATGGCATCAGATCACAGAATTTCTATTGCAAGTATAATAAAAATATCCGGATATCCGATAATCTTTACCCCTTCTGGGTTTTTTTTTTTAATCTTCAATTAGTCTCTACCTTAACCTGTGATCCTCACACCTGAAAGGTCGGCAGGAGATAGAAAAGATCATCGGCATGTCCACACATTCCTTTCTCTCATTTCAATTTGGATATAGTGTCAAGGAAATGCAATTAAATACAGCATCATTTACTATATTGGAGAAAACGATGAAGATGACGACCCTTCGCCGTTTTTAGCTGACAACTATATTTCCTTAACTGTCAATAAGATATTGTGGGTAGACAGTCCCCGCAAAGACTGGTCAGGGATAGCGTTTTTTCCACGTATAGCGTTCTCTTTTGAATTTTGGGCGAATCTGATTTTTGCCAATCTGTATTGTGTTACTAGCCGATAGATTATTTTCACTTATTTTCAAATATTAACAGGTATGGCTGAAAAACGAACAAACGGTTGCGGCTCTGCCCTGTGGTTTCTTTTAAATACCCTGATTGGCTCATCAACGCAATAAGATCATTTGTGGCCTTATAGCTCAGATTATAGATCTGTGATGCGTTTTCAACATTTACAAAAAGCTTCTTGTATAATTCGTTAAACAATCTTATTGCAGCATAGCTCCTGCGCTTGAATATTGCAGGGGCTTCATGCTCGATGTTCGATTTGAGTTTCAGTATTTCTGTAAATGTTTGCACTGACTGGGCAGCTTGGTTGACAAAATACAAGAAAAATAGATTTTGTCAACCTCCGAAAAAATAAGAATACACCTCCCCCGGGGTGCCTGGCTTTCCAGGGCTCGAACAAATGGCTTAGAAATAACGGTTGTGTAAAGTGTTGGCCTTGTATATTTTCCTCTGGCAAGAACTGCAGCCTTCGTGCTTTGTTAAATGTTGTATTGATCTTGTTTGTATAAATTCATATTCCCGGGGGCCTTGAACCAAGCTATGGTTTCTTTAAGTCCTTGCTCAAGGGTATATTCCGGGGTCCAGCTAAAAAGTTGTTTTGCTTTGCGGTTTTCGGCCCAAAGTCTTTCAACTTCAGATTTTTCTGGTCTTATCCTTTCTGAAATGCTGCTAACCGTAACAGGTTTATCCATGATCCTGGAAATCTGGTTTACCAGTTCGCCAATGGAAATTTCAAAATTACTGCCGAGGTTCACTACCTCTCCAAGCGCATTCTCACTTTCCGCTGCTTTTACAAACCCATTGGCAGTATCGGTAACAAAATTTAAATCTCTCGTTGGTGTAATGGAACCCAGCTTGATTTCTTTCTTTCCGGCCAATATCTGAGTGATGATTGTTGGAATGATCGCCCTGGCCGATTGCCTGGGACCGTAAGTATTAAATGGTCTTACAACGACTACCGGTGTTTGGAAGGAACGATAAAAGGTCAATGCGAGGAAATCAGCGCCGGCTTTTGACGCAGCATAAGGTGACTGTGGATTTACAGGATGTTCTTCAGTAATAGGAACAAACTGGGCAGTTCCATAAACCTCTGAAGTTGAAGTCTGTATTACTTTTTCAACATTTAACTGCCTTGCAGCCTGCAGAATATTCAGGGTCCCTTTAATATTCGTGTCTATATAGGTATCGGGTGAATGATAGGAATATGGAATTCCAATCAGTGCAGCAAGATTAAAAACAATTTCACAACCCTCCATGGCCAATCTCACACCATTCGGGTCTCTTATATCGCCCGTAAATACTTTGATTTTATCCTTCTTTTCTTGAGAAATGTAATCAAGCCATCCCCAACGGTTGAATGAATTATAATGAACCATTGCAGTGACTTCGCATTTCTTTTCAAGTAATGCTTCAACCAGGTGACTTCCGATAAAACCTCCCGCCCCTGTAACGAGAACTTTCTTTCCTGTTATTTCCATACTATTACAAATTCCTTACAAAAATATAGAAAATATTACTAATACGGCTTGCCGGTTTACGCTAATGGAAAAGCCGGCCCGAATGACCACCTTCTGCCGATTTTGATTGACCACATTAATGTCGTTAATATCAATGAGGTAAAGGTGGTCGGGTTGCACCGTCAAAGTCTGGTCAAAGCAGGCGTTTTTTCCATCCTGGATCCTGTTTCGCCTTTGATTTTTGTATTTTTCCTCCTGTTTTTGGTTTCGATTTTTGTATTTCCATTATCAGTTTGCCTGGGACGTGTCTCCTGAAGAAAGGAAAGTCTATGCGATGTTTGCATATAAATTAGTGCATATGTTAGCCGGCCTGGTTGACAGGATACAAAATAATGTGATCTTGTCAACCTCCGAAAAAATAAGAATACACCTCCCCCGGGGTGGCCCGGATCTTTCGGGGCTTGCCTCGCCGTTGAGATGGAAAAATCAGTCTTTTATCGGTAAAAATCCTTTTTCACCGAGGGAGGTAATGATTCCTCGCAGAAGATAATTATTATTGAAGCGGATAAGATACTTGCGTGCTCCTTCTTTTTCGGGAGCTAACATTTTTTTATCAATAAGTTTTTTGATCTGTCGGGATATGATGGCATTATCCTGACCGGCAAAGAGGTCAAAGAAGGCCGGAATTGTCCTGGTCGCAGGTTTGCTTTCAGAAACGGTTCTTCTCAAAAGGGTGTATTTACCGGGATCAGCCAAAGCATGATCCGCCATAAACCGAAAACTGCGGTAGAGTATTCTCACTTATTTTCAAATATCAACAGATATGGCTGAAAAACGAATAAGCGGTTTCGGCTCTGGCCTGTGGTTTCTTTTAAATATCCTGATTGGCTCATCAACGCAATAAGATCATTTGCAGCCTTATAACTCAGGTTACAGATCTGTGCGGCGCTTTCAACATTAACAAAAGGTTTCTTGTACAATTCGTTAAACAATCTTATTGCTGCATAGCTCCTGCGTTTGAAAATAGACGGGGCTTCATGCTCGATGTTCGATTTGAGTTTCAGTATTTCAGTAAGTGTTTGAATCGACTGGGTGGCTGTTTGCTCAATACCTACAAGAAAATATTTCAGCCATTGAATCATATCTGAATGCTCTCGCACTCTCGTCAGGTTATCATAATATAAACCCTTATTTTTTTCGAAATAAGTTGAAAGATACAGTAAAGGTTTATCGAGAATCTTTTGACTTACAAGGTATAATGTGATTAACAGACGACCAATTCTTCCATTCCCGTCCAGGAATGGATGGATTGTTTCAAACTGATAATGAATGATTCCCGCTCTGATTAAGGCAGGAATCTTGATTTGATCATTGTGGATGAAATTCTCAAGGTCACCCATCAGTTCATTCACAAAGCTATCATGAGGAGGAATAAAAGTTGCATCGCTCAAACTGTTGCCGCCTATCCAATTTTGGCTGGTCCGGAATTCCCCGGGTTGTTTGTACTCGCCTCGCACGCTGTCTAAGAGCGTTTTATGTGTTTTTTTTATGAGCCGGGTCGAAATTGGCAACTGCTGAAGTTCGGTAATCGCTTGGTTCAGGGCAGTAATATAGTTATTCACTTCCTTCCAGTCGTTTTTGCGCTCGGGTTTAATTTCATCTTCAGGAAGGATTGCTTCATTAATATTGGTCTTGGTCCCTTCAATTCTGCTCGATAGAACAGCTTCCTTTGTCACGTGAAGCTGAATGAAAAGATCAATGTCGGGGACCAGTGAAGCATATGAATTAAGCTCGCCTAATTTCACAGCCGCTTTCTCCAGCAGATGATTGATTATCTGCGCATTCCACTGCCATTCAGTATTGACTTTTTCCGGAAGGAAGTAGTTGTACTCAAACCCGGATTCATACCGTCCAGGATTGAATTTTTCCAGTTCGATCATGTCAAGTTTATTAATGAAAAGTAAAACAAATATAACGCTATTTTACTTTAGCCCGCTAAAGTAAAATAAGAAATGTCATATTTTACTTTTCAACAATGACTTGTCAACCCTCCGCAAAAATAAGAACATACCTTCCCAGGGGTGCCTGACTTTACAAGGGACTCGCCCGAAAATTACACTCTCCGGGGAAGATTGACGGCATCGCTTAAATAAACAAATGGTTATTGGAAAAATTCATAGGCTGTTGTGCAGCAAGTATCTGCCTCACAAAAAACGGCTGGTCTTTAAACTTCTCGTATCCCGATTTTAACGCATCAAGAAGTGCAGCAAAGGTTCCTATTACCAGATCATCTTTGATCAAGACAAATTTCCCCATATCAGTGTTAACTAAGCCGGGAAGTTTCTGTTCAAAAACTCTTGATTCTTTTTCCAGCATAATTGAATCTCCTTAAGCGCAACTACAAAGTTAGCGAATTTCATGCTCCAATACAGGCTGGGGCATCACTCCGTTCTGCCGATCCAAGATATAAGATGCAGGATGCGAAATTATCTTAGCCTGGTTTTCATTGTTTCCAATAAGAAAAAGAATTCATTTTTATTCAATAATGAAAAAATACATGGCATTGAAATTCAGCTATCTGCATTTCGTTTTCTGCTTTCTTATTTTTCTCCTGCCTTTTTTGAGCTTGTATTTCACGCCACCATCGAAAATAAAGAATACCCTGAGGGATTACATCCGCAGTCATTATAAAATCCGGGGTCACAACCTAAAATTGGGAGGGAGTCATCCGCAGTCAATGGTTGACAAAAACACTTTTCACAATGATTTGTCAACCCTTCTCAGAAATGGATACGGCTGTATCTTGAAATTCCCGCTCATTCATGAGCATACACCTCCCTTTTCAGGGGCTGCTTTTACATCCCGGTTTTTCCAAATTTGTTTTTGAGCTGTTCATACAGGCTGTGGGCTGTTTCGGGTTCTATCCCTGCTTGCCTGGCAAGGATTTCGAGGTCGGGCTGGGTTCCCGCGTTGATATAAGGAAGCAGAAGTTTCATAAAGCGGTTGAGGCCGCTGAGATCTTCCTGCGACATAGGGTTGGTTTCCTTTTCAGGAAATAAAGTTTCGTATTCCTTGAGGTTGATTTTCTTCTTCAGGATCTCCTGCATGGTCACCAGCATGCTCATTCCCACCGAATAGTCTTCCTTCTCGTCAATGTGAAGGCCAGAGGCGATAAGCATACGGGTCAATTCCCTGAAACCTTCCTCGGTCATGGCATAACGGGATAATTCACCGCTTGATTCATTAAAATAGGCCGAGGCAAAATGGGGCGGCCCGCTCCAATCTTCATGGCTGATCCGGTAAATGTTTGCATTCCATTGAACAGAGAAAGTTTCTTTCAGCTTACCGGTAGCTATGCCGGAGATCTCGTCAACGGCAACCAAATGACGCAGCTTATGGATGCCACTCATCGTGACAGGAAATTCCATTCCGCTGGCAAGCATCATATAAGGTATGGGATCTTTATACACTGAGGCCATCAGCGAAGCATCTGAATCTACCTCAGGAAAGACTTCGGTCCCGTAGAAATAAATATCATCGGGATCGAAGGATCGAAAGGACAGGATGTTGCCGTAGGTGTGAAAGCAAAGTCCGTTAAACCCGGTAAGCAGAAAATAAAGATCCTGCTTGCGGCCCTGGGTCCAAAAGGCCTCCACCCCCGGCGAAAACAGCAGAAACTCATCTTCAAAAAAAGCATCGCGAAGGATGAAAAAATTCTTTGCCTTACGGTCGGCAATCCAGGCAAAGCAATATCTCCAGGGATTGTCGGCCTGAAACTCCAGGAATTCGCATTCGGTTTTTTCCAGCGACCTGAGTTGAATGTTGTTCAGGTACTTATGGATCAGTCCGTCGGGGGTCAAGGTCTTTCCCATGATGTATTCGCCCATTGCCATCGGAAAGAATTCTTTGGGCATCTTCCGGATGATATGCAGGTATTTCTGTGTGTATGCGTTCATCTTCCGGTCCATCCCTTCTTTACGGGCGATGAAAGGCATCAGAAATTGGTCCAGTACCTTTTCGCTGATTTTTTTGTGACGCAGGCAGTGCTCTGCTATTTTTTCATAGTCGGTGGGCATAAGCTGATTGTTTATTTGCTAAACACGTGGTGAAGCGCATTAGGCCTGTAAAGTTACAATTACTCTTGATCAAATACCCCTGGTGGCTGGAAAGGCCGGCCTGGTTGACAGGATACAAGAAAATTCAATCTTGTCAACCTCCGCAAAAAAAAGCATACACCCCGGCTCACGATTCACGATTCACGATTCACGATTCCCGGTTCCCGAGTCATGCTCCATCATGATCTTTACCAGCTCTTTGAATCTGACTTTCGGAGCCCATCCGAGATCGCGTAGCGCTTTGGAAGGATCTCCCCTTAAAAACTCCACATCGGTGGGACGGTAATATTTGGGATCCATGGCTATTACTTTTTTGCTGCTGGCGGATAGCTTTGCGGTTTCATTAACCCCCTCCCTTTCCCAAATCAGCGTTTCGCCGAAATACGCGAATGCTTCTTCGATGAATTCCTTCACCGTATGTGTTTCGCCGGTGGCCAAAACATAATCATCGGGCCGGTCTGCCTGAAGCATCTTCCACATTCCTTCGGCATACTCCGGTGTATATCCCCAGTCCCTGGCTGCATGGATGTTTCCAAGGTATAACATATCCTGCTTCCCGGCCATGATGCGCGAAACTCCCAACGTGATTTTCCGTGTTACAAAGGTCTCCCCTCTCCTGGGCGATTCATGGTTGAACAATATCCCGTTACAGGCAAACAAATTATACGCCTCCCGGTAATTGACGGTAATCCAGTAAGCATAGAGCTTGGCAACGGCGTAAGGGCTGGTCGGGCGGAAGGGGGAGGTTTCGCTTAGCGTGTGACCCGTGATTCGTGATCCGTGATCCGATTTACGGTTAACGGTTTGCGATTCACGTGACAAAGCATTCCCGTACAACTCCGACGTGCTGGCCTGGTAGAACTTCGTCTTCACCCCTGTCTCGCGGATAGCGTCGAGGAAGCGCAGGGTGCCTATGGCATCAACTTCGGCGGTATATTCGGGAACCTCAAACGACACCTGCACATGGCTCTGGGCACCGAGGTTATAAATCTCATCGGGATGAATCTTTTCGACCAGGCGGTTCAGGTTGCTTGAATCGGTAAGATCGCCGTAGTGCAGGAACATCCTCTTGTCGCGGTACTCATTGTTGTTGAGATAAATATGGTCAATCCTCCCTGTATTAAAAGAACTGCTCCTCCTTAATATCCCATGAACAATGTACCCCTTTTCAAGCAATAGTTCAGCTAAATAACTTCCGTCCTGGCCGGTGACGCCTGAGATGAGTGCAATTTTTGACATGTTGAGAAATTTGAAGCTAAGATAGGAAATGGCTGGATATGATGGAGGGGCGGAGGACTATTATCGGGTGGATACATTGTTGCATTTTTTATGCAACAAGGGGCATTGTTGCATAATTTATGCAACACTTCCCGGCGGCAAAAAGCATTACCTGGCTATCCCGTAACCCAGTTACCCGGTCACGGCTTCACCTTTGTATAACTCCCCGCCCCGGTTCCGCCGGTCCAGGGATTGCTTGAGAGGGTGCTGATGCTGCCGTCGGGTTGCATGGTGATGCTGCCGTCATTGCTGTAGCCTACGCCATCTATGACTCCGCCGGTGGTGTGCCACCAGAGTTCGTTGCAGCTCCAACTCCCGGCCCCGGTTTTGACGATGCCGCTGAACTTGGGTGTTCCTATGCTGATCCAGCCCTGGTTGAGGGCGTCAAGCCAGCTGCCTCCCAATACCTGGGAAAAATCAAGGCTACTCCCGCTGTAATGCAATACAATGCTGCCGTTGGTCCAGTAGCCGTCAAGCCCCTGCTCATTGGTCGTTGTGAATGAATATTCCGTGCCGTAAGCGGTCCCGCTTGCGTTGGTGGCATAGGCTCTCATGTAATAGGTGGTATTGGGTGTAAGCCCTGATAAAGCGCTGGTGAACAAGCCAAGGCCGCTTCCGTCGAAGGTGGCGTTATCCAGAACACCGGGATTTCCGCCCGTATTCCAGCAGACTCCCCTGAAACTGACTGCCGCTCCTCCGTCGGAAATCACCATCCCGCCTGCGGTTGCAGAGGTCGAAGTGATGTTTGATGCTGCAATGGTCTGGACTACAGGTATTGAGGCTCCTGTGGTAATGCACGGGAAAGGATCCACCCTGTTTTTCGAACCGAGTATCCAGCCTTTGGGCACGTATTCAAAATGCAGATGCGCGCCGGTCGAGCCCCCGGCCCTCACATCCCCCGGCACCCCTCCCGAAAGCGCTATCACATCCCCCCTGTTCACATGGTCTCCAACCTTAAATTTGGTTGACGACAGATGTCCGTACAAAGTGGCTGATCCGTCGGCATGCCTGAGGATCATATACAGTCCGTATCCCATGGGCTTGAGGTCCCAGGTTTCTTTATAATTTATCTTGATCCACTCCACCGTACCGTCGGCCGCGGCATGCACATCCGAGCCGTTGTTGACCTTCATGTCGACTCCGGTATGGGGTTTCACCTCGTTTTGTATGGGGTGAAGGCGGTTCATGGTGAACGGACTGCTAATGCTGGTCGATGAACAGGTACCCACAGGACATAAAATGGTATGCCCTCCGCAAGGATCATCCATGGACTTCACCAGCGATGGAACCGTGTCTTGCACCGCGGCAGCCATCAGGATCGCACCCCAGTTCTTATCCGCAGTCCTCGTATTTGTAAAGATATAATACGGAAGGCTGGCACTCAGAACCCCCGTCGCTTCGTTAAAATCCGCTTCTATGGGCATGAATTCGTCCATGGTCTCATCGCCCCCGTCCTGGTAAACCATCGCGAACAGCGACATCTTCGAATTGGCGGGTAAGGAATTGAGAAAATTTTCGGGGATGACCCAGCTCGCGCTGATGTTTTCGCTCAGGATCTGGCTTGACCCAATGTTCAGTGTGATCTGGTAATTCAGGTAAGCGCTCACGTTGAACATGGGCGCAATATTTTTAAAATCTGTTTCTGCGGATGTATCCTGTACCACGTTTGCTTCAGGATTATTCGTCATCACGGTCCCCGGCCCGAAAGTCACCGTCACCGGCCCTGCAATTTTCGTGATCACCTGCTGGTTCCCCGCAACCTGGCTGTCACTGCTTTTCTTCTTGCAGGTCGTCAATAACACCATCCCCGCTGCTCCCAGCAGCAGTATGGCCAGAACGTTACGGTTTCTCATAAAGCTTTGATTTCAACCCACCCAAAGATAGTGAGAATCGGGGCGAAAGTCAAGTCGTGACGGATCGACGTGATGAAGATCGTGACGGTAAATCGTTATGAAGTCCGTGAGGAAGTGCGTAATGAAAATCGTAAAAAACTGCGGTTTTCCTTACGTTTTACCGTCACGTTTTACCGTCACGAACTACTCTCACGTTTTACCTTTACGTTTTACCGTCACGAACTACTCTCACGTTTTACCCTTACGTTTTACCGTCACGTACTACCCTCACGCTTTTCGGTTATCGTCGCCTTATTTATATCTTTGCAATGGGATCCATCGCACCTGCATATTCCTGGAAGAAAGTAATGACCGCAAAGGAAATCATTACTGAATTGAAAAAGAATGTACTTGAAAATATAAAGAAACAGGTTATTATTGCCGAAGGTAAATCTGAATAAAATGAAGCTACTCTCATTAACATTCAAACTGATCCCGGAAAAAGAAGGGGGATTTTCAGTACTTTGCCTTGACTGGAAATCCGTTAATACACAGGGTGATACGATTTATGAATGTAAAAAAAATGCAATTGAAGCAACCGAATTGATGTTAGAGGAATTAATGGAAGGAACCCTCAATAAAATGTCTTATCCAAAAATAAGAACGCATACCGCAAATCCCTATTATTTTCAACTTACATTCGATGTGGAAACTGCCCGACATGTCAAACCTTCCAGCATCTATAAAAAAGCCCGCTTCCAGCCCCTGAAAAAGTTCGCTGCTGTCCTTTAATAACCTGCGTAACGAATTATCGTCACGCTTTACCATCACGTTTTACCGTCACGTACTACCCTTACGTTTTACCTTCACGTTTTACCGTCACGCACTACCGTCACGCTTTATCCCTAGAACCCTATATTCATCCCTGCCAGTACCGAGCTGGTGTTTCCGAAGTAAAACGCGGGGATGTAACTCACGTCGCCTTCGACGTGGCGGTTCTGGTATTCGAGGAAAACATAGGTGTTGTTTATGATCTCGTAGCGCGACGAAATGCTGAACATCATGTCTTTAAAGTCGTATGCGGATAGCGTGCTGCCGGGGCCTGTGTGCTTCGCGTAAGTGTACGAGGCGTCGAAGTGGAGCCCGCGGATGGGCTTCCAGCTGATCGCCCCGTATAGTTCCATGGAGTTGCTGCCGAGGTAGCTGCCCAGGGGGTACTGGTTCGATTCGTACGATGTCGTGGCCAGGACCGAATAGTAGGCCTTGCTGTTGTTCCGCGTGAACTCACCGCTGAAGCTGAGGTTCCTCAGGGGCAGGTCGCTGAGCCCGAAGCCGAGCTTGTAGCTTATACCATCGAGGTTCGCCTGGTTCACGAAGATGTTGCCGTAAAGGTGTAGGTGTTTGATATTCCGCGAGCTGATGTTGAGGAACGTCTGGACTTCCTTGCCGTAGAAACCCGATTTGCCATCGCCTTCGGCATATCCGTAGTGAAAATAAAACAGGAAAGGGCTGATATAGGCAGGATTCATATAATCCGCACAATACACCACCGAATTGCCTATGCTGAGATCCAGTCCGCCGACAGGCTTGAACGTGAACATCGACAAGGCCATGTATTTGTTGAAATACGTGACGCGTTTTGCGCCGGTCGGAAGGGTGTAGGTTTTGGTCGTATCGGGGACTTCGCTCACCAGCCAGGCCTGCATCCAGGTGAATTCGAACCACTTAAGTGGCTGCATGTGGAAGCGCAGGTATGGGAAGGAGGGTGTGCGGCCGCTTTGGATGTTGCTGCCGTGATAGTTGTCGCCCCATTGTATGTGGTCT
>Ga0208103_1000200_pt1 | contig 28638 bp, 20 predicted proteins | sample CryBogmetaGMA75M_FD_184550 | JGI IMG/M metagenome (GOLD analysis project Ga0208103, IMG submission 184550) | Freshwater microbial communities from Crystal Bog, Wisconsin, USA - MA7.5M (SPAdes) | ecosystem: Environmental > Aquatic > Freshwater > Lake | place: Crystal Bog, Wisconsin, USA... | reverse complement strand
AAGCCATCCTGAAAAGCCTAAGAGAACAGGAGAAGCTGACTCCCGAACTTGAGGAGGCTGTCATGAAGGCCTCGACCATGGCGGAGATCGAGGATCTGTACCTGCCGTTTAAACCCAAGCGAAAGACCAGGGCCGGCATTGCCCGGGAGAAAGGTCTCGAGCCTCTTGCAAAAATCATCATCTCACAGAAATATAACGACCCTGAAGTTCAGGCCGAACGTTTCATCGATACGGAAAAGGGTGTGAATTCAGTTGAGGATGCCATCCGCGGAGCAGAAGACATCATAGCCGAATGGGTGAATGAACATACATACGGCCGGAAGAGGATACGTCAGCTGTTTGAAAAGGAAGCGCTGATCATCTCGAGGGTTGTCAAAGGGAAAGAAGAAGAAGGCGTGAATTACCAGATCTATTATGACTGCCGCGAACTGCTAATGAAAGCTCCATCCCACAGGGTGCTCGCCATGCTGAGAGGGGAAAACGAGGGCTTCCTCCGTGTTTCTGTTGAAGTCCCGAACGATAAGGCTGAAGAAATATTAGAAAGGATATTCATTAAATCTGAGAATGCCTCGGCCGAGCTGGTTAAGGAAGCCATCAGGGACAGCTGCAAACGCCTTCTGCTGCCTTCAATGGAGACGGAGGCCAGGGCCTGGGCTAAGGAAAAATCCGACTCGGAAGCCATCAGGGTGTTTGCCGAAAACCTCCGCCAGCTTCTCTTGGCGCCGCCTCTCGGGCAAAAAAATGTATTGGCCCTGGATCCCGGGTTCAGGACGGGTTGTAAACTTGTGGTCCTGGGCCGGCAGGGTGAACTTTTACACAACGAAACCATTTATCCCCATCCGCCCCAGAACGAAGTGAAGGATTCAATCCACAAGATAAAAAGTCTTGTGAATGCCTATAAAATAGAAGCTGTTGCGATAGGTAACGGCACTGCAGGCCGTGAAACGGAAAGGCTGATACGAGCAATCCATTTTGAAAAGGATATACTTGCATTGGTGGTAAATGAAAGCGGCGCTTCGATATATTCCGCCTCCGCCATTGCAAGAAAGGAATTTCCCGATTACGATGTAACCGTAAGAGGAGCGGTTTCCATCGGCAGGCGTTTGATGGACCCGCTTGCTGAACTTGTAAAGATAGATCCGAAATCTATCGGGGTAGGACAATACCAGCATGATGTTGACCAGGCTGCACTTCAAAAAAGTCTCGAGGATACCGTCGTAAGCTGCGTTAATATGGTCGGTGTTGAAGTGAACACTGCAAGCGAGGAGCTGCTTACTTATGTGTCGGGCCTTGGTCCCGGACTTGCAAAAAACATTGTCACCTACCGTAACGAAAAGGGACCTTTCAAATCCAGGACTGAATTCAGGAAAGTTACACGCTTCGGTGAAAAAGCATTTGAGCAGGCCGCCGGTTTCCTCCGCATCAGGGATGCAGAGAACCCGCTTGATTCCAGCGCAGTGCATCCCGAAAGCTATCATGTGGTCGATAATATGACGAAGAAGCTCAGCTGCTCCGTAACAGACCTTATAAGCCAGGCTGAACTCAGATCAAAACTGAAGCTTGAAGAATTTACTGATGAAAAAACAGGACTTCCTACCTTGAAGGATATTGTGCAGGAACTTGCGAAGCCGGGGCGCGACCCCCGCCAGAAATTCGAACTGTTTGAGTTCTCGAAAGAGGTTCATACCATCAATGACCTCAGAACCGGAATGAAATTGCCTGGAATCGTTACCAATATCACGAATTTCGGCGCATTTGTGGATATCGGAGTGCACCAGGACGGCCTGGTTCATGTAAGCCAGCTTGCCGACCGGTTTATACGTGATCCGAATGAAGTTGTTAAACTGAACCAGAAAGTGATGGTGGAAGTTGTGGATATCGATATCCCCAGGAAACGCATTCAGCTCTCGATGAAGTCCCAAAATAAATCGAAAAACTGAACGTTTGAAATATAAGACATTCGCCGACTGATGAAAAAACAAGTTTTACTGCCTGTACTTCTGATCCTGATGATTTTTGCGATGCGGCCTGCCCATGCCCAGAGGGTTCTTGGAGGAATATCAGTCGGAGCCAACTTCTGCCAGGTCGACGGGGACCAGTTCTACGGTTTCAGGAAAGTAGGGATTAACTTCGGCCCTATGGTAGTCCTGCCTTTCGGAAAAAACAAGAACTGGTCTGTTAGCATGGAACTGCTCTACTCCCAGAAGGGAAGCTATCACCATGGCGGAACCGATTCGACAAATTACAGGCTGAATCTTGATTATATCGACATCCCGGTAATGGTTCATTTCACCGACAAGAAGATCATCTCGGCGGGAGTCGGAATTTGCTATGGGCAGCTTATCAACAAATCTGAATCCCAGCTTTATGTCGTAACACCGAATACCGATTTCCTGCCTTACGACCTTTCGGTTCTCGGGGAAGTTTCCCTGAGAGTGTGGAACAGGTTCTGGATCAATGTAAGGTACCAGTATTCCTTGCTGAACCTGCGCACTGTAACTTTTGTAAATCCCAATATTCAAGGTGACACCTGGGAACGCAACCAGTATAATAATCTCATCAGCCTTCGCCTGACATATATTTTCAAGCAGGAAATTCCGGGAAAACAAAAGAAACCAAAGGAAGAGTAGTATTCGAATGTCGAATATCGAATGTCGAATTTCATACTTCAAAATTCAATGTTCAATGTTCGATATTCGTCATTCTTTTATATGACCCTTTTGATCAACTTCAGCTTATGGGTATACTCATGCAATTCGTTATGAAAGATGCCCTGCTGGTCAATAATATCGAGCCTGACTTTGCCTGAGCAATGTATGATTTTATGCCGGTCGGCAAGAATACCCACATGGGATATCTTTCCTTCTTCATTTTCAAAAAATGCAAGGTCCCCGGGTTCTGCTTCATCCAGGCTGTTAACCATTTCACCCTGTTCAGATTGTTGAGTGGCATCTCTTTTCAGGGGGATATTTTTCAGTTTATAAGCCATCTGCACAAACCCTGAACAATCAATGCCGAACAGCGAACGCCCTCCCCATAGATAAGGAGCGCCGACAAACTGCATGCTGTCGTTTACGAGGTCGTGCTTGAGTTCCATCAGGTCTTCCGGACCGCCTTCTTCCCCTTCTTCGAAATCGGAGACCATCGAAACCTGTCCGTCGTAATTAAAAGACTGGCCTGCCAGCTGCATCCTGAATTCTTCTATCCCCGGGAGCGAACTTCCGTACAAAATGGGGAATTGAGACTTTGCTGTTTCATTGGTCACTATTTGAACAAGGTCCATTGCACAGCGGGTATCTGCCCCTGAAAGCTGTTCGAATTCACTTTCACCGATCTCCGTATGGCCTTTCGCGCTAATCCATCCTTCGTAATCATCAAAAGCAAGCTTAACTTTATGCCAGCCGTTTTCAGATTGTAAAACCGTATAGAGTTCACCGAAAAGAAGCTGGGTGCACATTTCAGCTTTATGGTTGGGTTCCGTACGTAACGGAACAATGCTCAGGAGGCAAATACCGTGGGACATTTGTGAAAGGTTTAAGGCGCAAAGATAAGAAATGATGTGATTGCGGGTTCTCGAATTCCGAAGCATTAATGATTACCGGGGACCTCAACTTTATGCTTAATACCTCCCATAACCTTAAGAGGAGTTTCAACGATAACCAGATTATATAACCATGAGGGAACGCTGCCCCCCGGGTCAACAAAACCTTCAAGTTCGGCATGTACCGAATTGCTGTCGATGGGTTTCAGGGTCCATTTCTGCCAGTACTTTTTGATCCTGACTATACCGTCGCGTTCAGGGAGGGTGTCCTTCAGGGGCTTCGCATAAACAATTTTTTCCCCGCTGATGCTGTCAGTTGAAATGAACACATCAACGTAAAAGTCGCGGTCACTCAATGGCCATGATACATGATAAACGAAATAATATTCCACATGATCATCCGATTTGGCATCCAGCACCCTGAGTTCCCGTATGTTATCATCCCACCAGCTGAAATTCCTTACATTGCCGATGTACAGCCCGATTTCCTTCATCGTGGCGTGAAACACAGTCACTCCTTTAAAGCATTTGAAAGATGAATAATCAGGGGTATAGGTATATATTTTTATACCATTCTTTTCTTTAATATAATTCCAGGATTGTGCCGATATGGGATGACTGAAAGGCAGAAGACAGGAATGTATTATAAGAAATGCGATCAGGGATCTCATGATAGAGGTTTACTCTTCTCTGTGAATCAAGGGAATAATTTATTCACCACCGAATGAGGGAAAACAAAATAATTGACCAGGAAGCCTGCAAGAAGGGGCAGAAACAGTAAAGTCATATTGAGCAGGACATGGTATTTAAGAGGGAAGATGTTTTTACGCAGTGAATAGGATTTGAAATTTTTCCCGAGGGTGAGCAGTTTGTTCTCAATATTGAAAATTACGGAATAAATTGAGAATGTTACCGTAAAAACAATTGAGATGCTGCCGGTCACGAGGTAAATAACCAGGTCGTGAAACATAAAACCACTGGTGAGGAAAATCAATGATATGGCAACTGCCCGTTTTCTGTTGCCGCCTATTAAGGAATAGAGCAGGAAAAAAATATACCCCGAATAGGGATTCCACATCCTCCAGAACCCGCAGAAGCTTTTCTGAGAGAAGCTTTTTTTGATTATTCTCAGGACTGCCTGGTCAAACGACAAGAACATATACCCGCGGCGTCTGAGATATTGCTCAAAGCTTATCGAGATTTTTTTAGGCATACGAATCTGCTAACACCATTAAAATTCTTATCAAATATAATCACTTATTTCAATAAGTCAAATTTTCATGTTACAGTTTTCGGGCCTTCAATTCGTGAATCGAGCAACCCCCGCAGCTGGAAACGCAGCCCCCGCAGGGGCCGGCGGGCTTCTTTACGGAGCGTATCAGCCTGTAAGCAATGCTCCCCAATGCAGAGGCGATGATCAACCCGACTATGATATATTGTATGGTCATGTTTCAGAGTATTAAAGATCCAAGCTGGTAAACGATAAACGACAGGGACCAGGCCAGCACGGTAGTGTAAAGCATCAGGAACAGGGCCCATTTCAGATGACCCGATTCACGCTTAACGGTCGCAATCACTGCGATACATGGCATATAGATCAGGATAAATAAGATGTATGAGAATCCGACGAGCGGGGTGAATATTTTTTTCCCTTTCAGGCGTCCGCTTTCATAGGTTACGGCCTGCAGTTTCATCGTAAGATCGGCCCCGGGCTTGACTTCATCCGCCGAAGGCGTACTAAAAAGAACACCCATCGTACTTACAACGACTTCCTTCGCTGCAGCGCCGGTTATCAGGCTTACACCCATCCTCCAGTCGAAACCGAGAGGTTCGATCACAGGCTCAATCACCTTACCGATCATCACAATGTAAGATTGTTTCAGGCGTTCGGCCTGGCTGACTTTGCTGCCGCCGGGGAAATATTCAAGAGCCCAGATGATGATCACCGCAATAAGGATGATCCCGCCCATTTTCTTCAGGTATTGCTGTGCTTTCTCCCACATATGCATCATGATCACGCGCATTGTCGGCATCCGGTATGGGGGAAGTTCCATCACAAAAGGAGCTTCCCTGTTCTTAAACAACAATTTCTTGAAGATGACCGAGACCAGAACAGCCAGCAATATGCCGGTCAGGTATACAAGAAAAATCACAGTCCCTGCATGTTTCTGAAAGATTGCACCAGTGATAAGCAGGTATACCGGCAGCCTGGCGCTGCACGACATGAAGGGGTTTATGAGCATCGTAAGCAGGCGGTCGTTGCGGTCTTTCAGGGTACGTGTGACCATGATCGCCGGAACATTGCAGCCGAATCCCATGATGAGGGGGATGAACGACTGCCCATGCAGGCCCATTTTGTGCATCAGCTTATCCATGATGAAAGCGGCCCTGGCCATATAACCGGAATCTTCCATCAGTGAAATAAAGAAAAACAGGATGAGGATATTCGGTAAAAAGACGATCACGCTACCGACCCCGTTGATGATCCCGTCGACAAGCAGGTCTTTGACAGGGCCCGGGGGAAGAATATTTCCTGTTACTCCCCCGAACACCCCAACCAGGAGATTTATCCAGTGTTCAGGATATTCTCCCAGTGAAAATGTAGTCTGGAACATCACCCATAAAAAGAACAGAAAAACAGGGAATCCAAGATATTTGTGCGTAAGTATGTTGTCGATGCGCTCGCTCAGCGTTTTCCCGGTGAAGGCCTGTTCATTGGCTTTCATCGTTTCACGCAAAGCTCCCGAGATAAACCCATAGCGCGCATCAGTGTTCAGGGTTGCACTGTCTTCGTGAAAATTCTCTTCAAGGCGTTTGATTTCTTTCCCGGCCGTGGCTGTGATTGCTTTGAAATGACCGGAATCGGCCAGGCCTTTCACGACCTCATCGTCTTTTTCAAGGAGTTTAATGCTATGGTAACGGGTGGATATCCTTAAGGCGAGAGCCTCGTCTTTCCTGATCACTTCCTGTATCCTGCTGATGGAGCGTTCAATCTCCTCCCCGTAATTGATGTGCACATGCCTGATCACGGGATCCCTGTCCTCAAATACATCGATGACCCTGTCGAAAAGTTCTTTTACACCTTCGCCTCTCGAACTGACCGTTGGAATGACCGGAATGCCAAGCAGTTCTCCCAGGGCTTTGTAATCGAGCGCATGTCCTTGCTTTTCAAACTCATCATACATGTTGAGAGCAATAACCACGCGTATATCCATATCGATAAGCTGGGTGGTCAGATAAAGGTTTCGCTCAAGGTTCGATGCATCAATGATGTTTACAACGATATCGGGAATATTTTCGGTGATATGCTTTCTTACAAACAGTTCCTCGGGAGAATAGGCAGTTAAGGAATATGTTCCGGGGAGGTCGGTGATGTTGAATGTGTACCCGCCCTGCCTGAATTTCGCAGTTTTGCTATCGATGGTAACGCCTCCGAAATTGCCTACCCTTTCATGTGATCCGGATGCATGGTTGAAGAGGGTTGTCTTACCGCAATTCGGATTGCCTACCAATGCAATATCAATGGTTTTTCCCCGGTCTCCATCAAGTTCCCTCAGGGTTTCTTCCTCGAGGGTGCCGTTATAATGGTTTTTTTCTTTTTCTGCGGATGTGGACGCAGTTTCAGCCCCGACAGGGATGATCTCGATCAGGCGGGCCTCCGTCTGGCGCAGCGAGACGTTGTATCCCAGTATTTTGTACTCCACAGGATCGAGCAATGGAGCGGATTTAATGACAGTTACTTCTTTCCCGCGGACAAATCCCATCTCGGTAATTCGTTTACGGAACGCGCCCCGGCCGCGGACTTTCGTAATAAGTCCATGTTCGCCTTCCCGGAGGTCAAAAAGTGTCGACAATTAATTTAGATTAAATTAACGCAAAGGTACAAATATTTACTTTATTCCGGATGAAATATAAAATTCATTTTCGGAAATCTTCGCCGATGGTGGGTCGTCGAAGGCCGTAGCACAGGAATCTCAGCAGGAGACCTCTAATGAAACCTGTCCGGGATCGAAAGCAGGTATTCCGTCGTTTCCTGGCCTAAATTAAAAATCAGGTCAATGATGCTGAGATTGGGAATGAAACCATGTTTTTCGGCAAAAGTCTGAGTGTAAGGTGCGCATATGACTCCTGCATATTTGGAAGTCAGCTCCGTTCGTAAATCCAGGATACCTTCCGGATGTTTCACATAGGTTTCGGTGAACCTGACCTGCTTCGAAACCCCCAGCAATCTGAAAAGGGTCTCAAGTATTTCCGAATTGAGATCCGCCAGGAAATCATATTCCTTTTCAAAGAAAGGCCTGAAATAATCCTGGTAGTAAAGAAAAAAAGGAGAGTTGTTATAGGCGGCTTCTATCGCCTTCCAGTGGGTTTTATGCCAGGGCAGGGCATATGAAACCCTGATATCCCTCGTTTTCGTATGATTTCCCCCTGGCTTATTTACAGGAATGCTGAGAGTTTGTTTACCGTTTGGCCCGTAAATATTGGCATGGTTCCGGCAGGTCTGTTTAGGGTAAGTTTCATCGAGTTCGATGACTATTTGACCGGCTTTCAGCAAAACCGAGACATACCTTGCAGGAGGAAGATAGGAGGTAGAGACGATGATGGCTTCACCGGCCATGCTTCTCAAAGATCAGTTGGCGTTCTTTTTCAGCAGAACGTCGTCGATGGCCTGTATCAATGAATCTTTCGGAAGGGCGCCCACGGCCATCTGGGGCTGGCCATCGACCGGGCAAAACAGCATCGAAGGAATGCTCCTGATCCCGAAAACGCCGGCCAGTTCCTGTTCTGCTTCAGTATTTATTTTGTAAATGTTGATTTTTCCGGCATATTCAGTCGAAAGGTCTTCCAGTATCGGGGCCACCATTTTACATGGGCCGCACCAGTCGGCATAAAAATCTATGATACATGGAAGTTTGCCTTCAAATTTCCAGTCCTGGTTCTGTTCGAAATTGAATACCTTCTCAGTGAAAGTCTCTTTTGTCAGGTGTTCTGTTGCCATATCTGATTTTGTTTAATTGATTATTTCTTTTTCTGAAGTAACAGGGACTCATCAATCATGCTTTTAAGCCTGTCCTTCGGAAGAGCGCCCAGAGAAAAGCTTGGTTTTCCATCTTTAGGGACGAATAAAAGAGCAGGAATTGAACTGATCCCGAGAAGCCCGGATATTTCCTTGTTCTCATCAGTATTGATCTTATAAATGCGGATCTTGCCTTTATACTCCATCGCCAGTTCGTCCATCGTCGGGGCCAGGGCCCTGCAGGGACGGCACCAGTCGGCATAGAAATCAACGATAACCGGTATGTCTCCTTCGAAATCCCAGTTTGTGGAATTTTTCTTATAATCCCACACCAGTTCACGAAAAATATTCTGGTCAAGGTGAACGGCTTTGCCTTCTGAGCTCAGCTCAAGAGCTGCCTTCTTAGAGGTTGCATTAGCGCCCATGACTGCCGGAGTTCCGCTGCATGCATTCAGGCTGTAAAGAACAAATAAACCGAAGAGTAAGCTGATCTTTTGCATAATACTTAGTTGTAAATGGATGATGTTTCGGCTGCAAAATTACAAATTATTTATTATAAATCGCATAAGTATCACTATTTTATTTATTTTTGCATATTATTACTACAATGAACTGTTATAATTCAAAACTCAGAGAGCGATTTTCTTACCAAAAACAGCATGTTGAATATTAAAAAACTGAACGTCAATCAATTCAACAGCCTTTTCTCCACGGAGGAAAGTTGCTATAAATTTATTTCGGAACTAAAATGGTCGGAAGGGTTCGTTTGTAAAAAATGCGGTCACACAAATTTCTGCAAAGGTAAAACTGCATTTTCAAGAAGATGTACGCGCTGCAAATCTGAAGAATCCGCAACTGCGAATACCATTTTTCACCGCTGCCATATTCCCATCACAGAGGCTTTGCGAATGGTATATATTGTTTGCCATGATCCTGAGATATCATCCTACGAGTTATCACGCCAGCTTGAAAAACGCCAGATGACCTGCTGGAAACTGAAATCAAAACTCATGGAATGTATTGAAAAGAGAGGGGAAATCGATATTCTTTATAAATAGGAATGAATACCCACTCACTCAATCACTATCTTCTTAACTACGCTTCCACTGTCTGAAGTGATCCTGAGAAAATACATGCCGCTTTTCAGTTCCGACACATCAAGCTTTGCGGAGTTGCCGCCGGTACTGAGTTTACGGGATAATACCTGAAGCCCGTTGATGTCGCTGATTTCTATCTGCAGCACATTGTTTTGTCCCGACAGGGGCCGGATGTACAAAATATCTTTTGCCGGGTTGGGATATACCTGGATCTCCGGAACAGGTTTGCTGTTGTCACAGCCGACCAAAGTTGAATATCTTGCTTCCCAGCCGGCTTCAGTGCCTGATTGGTCGGTAGTAAAAACAACGTACATCTGACCACTCTGGGCGGTAACGGGAGCTGGCAGGTTTGACCCGGTATAAACGCCGGAATATTCTGCAAGGTTTTCACCTGTTACGTAATCAAAGATCTGCACATAATCATGATTTGGTTGTGTGCGGAAAGATGTAAAGGAAAGATTCAGCGGACCTTCATATGAGGAAGGAATTATTTTCCAGCGGCAGGTTGAATAGTTATGGTAGTTGAAATGAAGGCTGCCATCTGACACTGTACCGTTTGAATCACTCAGTGTTTGTATATTCTTGCACCATTCCAGGACTTTTCCGGTATAGGAGACCAGCCAGCCCGGGCCGGTAGCTCCGGAGCCGGATGTGAAAGTCACGAGGGCCCTGGGGCCATTGACGGTAATGACAGGTGGTATGGTTTCGCCCGAAAACTCAGCTGCCAGCGAGTCAGAAGTACTTTCGCCTTTGTAGATGCGTACGATCCCGCTACCGGCAATGGTATTGAAATAATTGAATGTAAAGGTGATGCTTTGGACCGAATCATCAGGGCTTTGAAGAGATAACAGCCAGGAAGAGTTGCTGTTTTTCCGGTAATTGAGTGCAGGTCCGCTCCCATCGTCAAAAGTACCGTAAATGGAAGTCAGCAGTGACTGGGTCTGAAAGTTGTAAGGGTAAGTATTAGATACACTATCCGGGAACAGGTTAACGATGGCGCCTTCGCCCTGGGAAAAATTATCCCCCGCAGGGTTCAGGTTATCAAGGTAGTAGTAGCCGTTAGCTGTCCCGCTCCATCCCCAGTTGAAATGAAAATGGTTCGTGCCTTCGTAGCCGTCGCAGTTGAATGCATGGCCGCCGGTGCCGTAACCATCATAGTATATCGGCATTTTTTTATCGAGGTTGGCTTTCAGGATGCTATCCCATGCAGATTCCGGAAAGTCGCCACGGTGGATATACGATGCAGCCTGGCTGAACCTGAAGTTATTCACCATAGCATTTCTCGCATCTTCCGAATATGCGCCGGAACCGCTGGGACTATACATCATGTTAACTGAAATGCCCGCATGCCACAGAAGCAGAGCGACGGCGCTGTCGTTATCAGGCCTGGCTCCCGACAAAGTGTTCAACATTGCATCCCAGTTATATGCAGTAGCTCCGTAATCGGCGCATTGCTGAGGATAACCGCTGGGGGTGTAACAGTGCTGGCCATTTCCGGTTTGCGGGAAACGGTAATAATACATCAGCTGGCACATTGCTGTGGCAACACAACCCGCCCATGGATGATTTCCCGGACCGGCCGGGTCAACCGGGCATAATAAATTATAAGGATAACCCTGGTCCCAGGTATGAATGATCAAAGGGGCAACCCCTGTCAGCCTCAACGGCGACCGGGGCTGGTTTTGGTCATAGTTCACATAGTTTGCCCAGGCAGCGCTGATATTGGCTGATGCCGGGAGGTTCCTGTTCACTGCATCGTCAATCTGTTTCTGGTATTTTTCCATCCATGAGAGAAATTGCGGAGGCAGGGTTGCCGCATTCAGATTATCCTCATAAGAATATGCCAGAACAGGCGTCACGGCGTCGTCAGCAGATACAACGATCCATCCATTGGGGCTCATCGTCATGGTGTAATATACAATACGGCCATTCAGCAAGGTTGGAACCATTTCCTTTATTCCGATCAAATTGGAATTAAAGCCTTCGCTGAGCCTGGCATGCTCATAAAAAAAACTGAGAGCGACCTTACGGATCACCGACTGATCGGCTTGTTTTGCAGATACCAAGAGAACCGCTGAAAGCAGCAATATGACGAGGGTAATTTTCTTTCTCATGACAGGATTTTTATGTTAAAGAAGATCAGTTTGCATTTTGGAACAGAAAATGATACTTTTTTAAGGGCTCGGAATCTTCGAAACTAAGCAGCTTCAAAGGTATCAAAAATTCTTTATCTTTGTAATAAATGGATAACATAAAAGGATTTTATGGCTCTGTTGATTAAAAATATCCGGGAGCTCGTTCAGGTTGAGAAAAAACCAAGGCTGAAGGTTGAGGGATCAGGCATGGCAAAACTTAACACCATCAGGGATGCCTGGGTTTATATAGAAGGTGACAGGATCAGCGATTTCGGGAAGATGAAAGATATTCCTGAATATGGTAACTCCATGGGAATGAAGATGAATGTGCTTGATGCCGCTGATCGCATGGTTTTTCCTTCTTTCTGCGATTCACATACGCATTTGGTTTATGCCGGGAACAGAGAGATAGAATATATCGACAAGATCAGGGGGCTGTCCTATGAAGAAATCGCTGCAAGGGGAGGAGGGATACTGAACTCTGCCCGAAGGCTGCAGAAGGCATCAGAAGAAGAACTTATTGAAAATGCACTGCCACGGCTGAGAGAGATCATGATGCTGGGAACAGGAGCTGTTGAGATCAAGAGCGGGTATGGATTGAGTACAGCGGATGAGCTGAAGATGCTGAAAGTCATCCGCAGGTTGCAGGACCTGACTCCCCTTAAACTGGTCCCCACTTTTCTTGGGGCACATGCCGTACCCTTAGAGTATAAAGGCAGGCAAACGGAATTTGTCGACCTTGTGATCAACGAAATGATACCCCAGGTGGCCGTTGAGGAACTGTCCGATTATATTGATGTGTTCTGCGAAAGAGGATTCTTCACGGTTGAAGATACCGAGCGTATCCTCACCGCAGGGATGAAATACGGGATGAGACCGAAGATCCATGCGAATGAGATGTATTTCTCAGGTGGTGTACAGCTTGGTGTTAAATACAATGCGCTTTCGGTGGATCACCTCGAATGTACCGGCGATGCCGAGATAGAATGCCTGCTTGGATCGGAGACTATGCCGACAGTCCTCCCCGGCGCCGCTTTTTTCCTGGGACTTGGATATGCACCGGTACGGAAGATGATTGATGCGGGACTGCCTGTGGCGATGGCCAGTGACTTTAACCCCGGTTCGTCTCCATCAGGAAATATGCAGTTTGTCCTTTCAATGGCCTGTATCAAGTACCGTATGCTGCCCGAAGAAGCCATCAACGCGGTCACTATTAACTCGGCTTATGCCATGGGCCTGAGCGAGGAATACGGAAGCATAGCGGTGGGCAAAAAGGCAAACCTCTTTATTACCAAACCTATCCCTTCCTATGAGTTTATGCCGTATGCCTATGGCAGCAATAAGGTCGAGACAGTGATACTAAATGGTGAGGTAGCGAGGTAGCGAAAAGCGAAAAGCGAAAAGCGAAAAGCGAAAAGCGAAAAGCGAAAAGCGAAATTATTGGAGCGAAGCAATTTGCACTAGCTGCCTCAGGTGGAGCGAAGGGAGCAATTCACACAAGCCGCATCAGGTGGAATGAAGTGACACCGTAGCGGCGGTGTGAAGTTGCGAGCGTAAGCGACACCGTAGAAGCGGTGCAAGATTGCGAGCGATTTCGCTATCTCACTGCTCGCTACTTAATTGTCTTCAGCGCTTTATCCGTTGCATCGAGGATAGGCTTGATTGAGATCTCGCTGCCGACGGCATTTTTCATCCACAGCTGAGGGATCAGCCGGCCGGCCGAGTAAATGCGCATGATCTCATCTGCAAAATTCTTTCCTTTCAGGTATTCGTCGATCTGAAAATCGATCAGATGGCCAACCGGGTAATTCGGAAGGTAAAGGGGACTGTCGATCATATGGGAATAAATTGCCAGCAAAGGACAATCTTGAACCCCGAAAATACCGGCATAATACTTGTTCCAGACATCTTTTGCCGTGCCGATCACTTTCTCCTTTAATTGTTCCGAAGTGGCGTTAGGGTTCTCATACAGCCATTTCCAGACTGCCATATCGACGAGGGAAACACCCATGATCTCATAGCTCATCCAGAATTGGTCTATTGCTGCCAGGGCTTCCTTATTCGGGTCATTGTCTTTCTTGCCAAGAAGGAACAGGTCGCGTTTCTGGAAAATGAATGCGAGGGCTTCTGTGAATGCGGTGTTGGGAACTCCCTGCATCATATAGTTATCAACCATGTAAAGTGAAATGGTCTGTTCAACATTATGCCCCATCTCATGAACAGCAATATTATATCCTTTATAATCCATGCCGGTCTTCGCAATACGTGTGCGAAGGTGGGCTTTGTCGCCCTTCATCTGTGCCCCCCAAGCATGGCCACTGCCGCGGGCAGGGTCAACAGTGATATGCGATGCGATTTCTTTCGCTTTTTCAGGTTTAAAACCTAACTTGATAAGCATGTTCGGGATATCGGCCTCATACGCCTTGGGATCGGGGTATTTTGCCCTTGTGATTTTATCCAGTTCATCCTGGTTCATCGTACTTCTCGCTTTGAACCCGTCGTACCAGATATCAAAGGGTTGTAACGGGCGGCCCAGCCTTTTACTGATCAAACTCCCGACTGCTTTCACTTCGGCAGATGAACACAGGTCGGTGAAGAGTTTTTCAACCTGCTCCTGCCTGATCTCCATACCCCCGTCAAAGGCCCTGAGGAGGTATGTCGGGTATAAAGGAGTGTACTGGTCCATCGTCTTCATAGCCTTGAAGTTGTTCAGGAAAATATCATAGCGCCTGTTCGGTTCGGGAGAGGCGGAGATTTCTTTGCCATCTTTAAAAAGCTTGTTGGAGAAAGGGTTCCACTGGTATCCGGACTTGTTGATGACCGAATCGGGAATGCTCTGGTCGATGATGTGCAGCATCACATTGTAAACCATCTTCTGCTTGAGCAGTCCTTCATCTCCCTTGTTATAATTGGCTTTAAGTTCATCCCTGAGATTCCAGTGGGAGATCAGCTTCATATCCTTCGGGAAATGGGTCTGTCCTTTTTCATCAAGCAGGTTCCCCATGTAAATATTATAATTACTGATGTAATTTTCGGCGGATGACAGAGCGTCGGATACTTTCTGGCTCACGTCGGCAGGAACCCTGGCGGTGAACATATCGCCCAGGCGGGAGTATGCCCAGTCCTTCCTTGACCATTTCGGGCCCTGCTGTTCCTTCTCAGTAAGAGTGTAAAAAGGAAAATTCATGCAGGTGATGAAAGCGATCTTGTTCGTAAAGAAATCATCGTTGAAGTGAGCTGCAGGGTCCCATGCCCCGAAGATCTCATCCACATCGAGCATCTCGCCAATGTCAATATGGACGGCCCATTTCATCGAGAGCGTGATCAGGTTGTAACGGCCAAAAAGCTGTTCAAAATTGCCGGAAAGGCGGTTGAACAGCAGGTCGAGTTTAGACGGGTCGCCCACAAAATACTTCAGGCAGAGGTCCCTGAAGTCGATATCTTTGCCGTCTTTTTCGGTCCACAGTGCTGCGGCCTGCTTAATTCCTTTTTCAATTCTTGCTTTCTGGCTTTCGCCATACTTTGCGACAAGAACTTTAATGACAGTATCAACCGTACTTTGGGTGACAAACTGTACGTTCTGTTTCTGTTCAGAAGTTTCTTTCTGCCGGCACTCAGTCAGGATCAATACCATGGGAATGAGTAATAGTAAATACGTTTTCATGTGTTAATAATTTGTTTTTTAATGGTCACATGGAATACACATAATTAACATTCACGATTAGTATGAACGTAGTCCTTATGTGTATTTCATTTGGTAATAATTTTTAATCTTTACAAATTTAGAAAATCTGCCTGAATATAATATTTTCATTTTTTTTTACATTGCCTGATGGTTGTTGATCCCGATGCCTTTCTTTGAATTTGCTTATATTTACCTCGTTAAAAGCAATCCAATGGAAGATTATATTAAAAGATCGGTCAGCCTTAAGGATGCGGAACATATGACAAAGGCTGCCTTTGAGAAAGCCAGGGAACTAGGGATGGCCATTGCCGTTACAATAGTGGATGAAAGCGGGATTCTCAAACTGTTTGCCAGGATGGACAATGCACCGCTCATTGCGGTCGATGCTTCGAGAAAGAAGGCAATAACTGCAGTGGGTTTAGGCATTCCGACAGGAGACTCCTGGTTCAGTTTTATCAAAGACGACCCGATCCTGAGGGAGGGTGTGCATGGGTTTATGGATTTTATGCTGATGGGTGGAGGAATGCCCATTGTTTCCGGCAGCCAGCTGATCGGAGCCATCGGCATCAGTGGCGGACATTATAGTAAAGACCAGGAATGCGCCCTTGCTGCTCTGGATTCATTAAAAAAAGAAACCAATGACAAAAATCCCTGATAAACTGCAGGTACTGAAAAGGATTGACAACTTTTCCCAGTGTTTCGCAAGGATCACAACCATTGAACAACTCGCCACCAATGTGAGTGAAGTGTTGGAAGATCTGTTAGACATTGAGTCATCGGGTTTGTATCTTTATGATTTCGAGGAAAAGAGACTCAAACTTCTGGTCGCGAAAGGATTTACCGAACAGGAAAGGGCAGATGCAGACAGCACCGCAATGGACAGGCATCCCGGATATGTTTTCAAAACCGGGAAGATACTTAATATCCCCGATACCGAGAGTGATGCTTCAAACCTTACGGTATCATCCAAACGCAGTTTCGTAGTCCGTTCAAGGCTTTATATTCCCGTACTTAACGGCAGCCAGCCTGTAGGCGCTTTCGGTATTGTGAGCTCTCAGAAAAACAGATTCAGCGAGGAGCACCTGGTTATACTTTCCTTTATCTGTAACATTGCCGGAAGCATTTATGCCAATATCATAAACAATTCTGAACAGAAAAAGGCTCATGACAATTTGGCGGCAATCACGATAAGGCTTGAAACCCTCATCAGAAACCTCCAGTTTGGGATCCTTGTGGAGGACCAGGACAGAAATATCGCTCTGATCAACAAGCGCTTCTGCGAAATGTTCGGGATACCGGTGGCGCCTGAGCTGCTGGTTGGGTCGGACTGCTCTGATTCCGCAGAGCAATCGAAGGGCTTGTTTGTTGATCCCGTGAATTTTGTAAGCCGCATCGACACCATCCTTATGGATAAAGTCACGGTGACAGGCGAGGAGCTTGAATTAACCGACGGCCGTATTTTCGAACGTGATTATATACCGATTTTCCAGGGAGACAAGTTTCTGGGAAACCTGTGGCAGTACCGCGATATCACGGGCCGGGTTACGATTGAGAAAGACCTGAGGAAAGCAACTGCGGAAGCCCTGTCGGCAAACATGGCTAAAAGTTCGTTCCTTGCGAATATGAGCCATGAGATCAGGACGCCTCTCAACGCTGTAATCGGCTTGTCAAGGTTGATGCGGGATACACATATGACCCAGGAGCAAAAGATTCTCAACGACAAACTGCTGATCTCAGGCGAAAACCTTCTTGGTATCATCAATGAAGTTCTCGATTTTTCGAAGATTGAAGCCGGCAGGGTCGAGCTCGAAAAGATACCGTTCAATGTTAACAAGGTTATCCCGAAAGTCTACGGTTCCCTCTCGAATGCTGCTGAAGAAAAAACCATTATCCTGACGACTTCTTTGAATGAACCCTTTAAAAAAGCTGTGATAGGCGATCCCGGCCGGCTTCAGCAAATCCTTACAAACCTCGTTAATAATGCCATCAAATTCACTTCCGAAGGAGGGGTTGACTTATCCTGCACCCTGCTGAATGAAACCGATAACACAGCGGCCTTCCTTTTTTCAGTCTCGGATACCGGGATTGGGATCAGTGAAGAAAACCTGGGGGCCATATTCGAGAAGTTCAAGCAGGAGGATGAGAGCATTACCCGTGTTTACGGCGGGACCGGCCTTGGGCTGGCGATCAGCAGGCAACTTGTAAGCCTGATGGGAGGCGATCTGCAGGTGGAAAGTGAGAAAGGCAAGGGGAGCAGGTTCTTTTTTACTGTTGAATTTGAAACCACTGATCTTTCTTTGCTTCATGATGCAAACCAGAAGATCTTCATCGACACTGAAGTATTAAGGGGCAAGACCATCCTTGTAGTCGAGGATAATAAGTTCAACCAGTTCATTGTCAAATCAATACTCGGCAAGTGGAACATAGTCACAGAGATAGCCTCGAATGGCATGGATGCTATCGAATTAGTCAGTCAAAAGAATTTCGATCTTATCCTGATGGATATGCAGATGCCTGTGATGGATGGTTGCACTGCCACAAGGATCATCAGGAAAGAACTTAATATTTCGATACCGGTGATTGCCCTGACGGCTTTTGCCACGAAGGGAGCCATTGCACAGACCGTTGAAGCAGGCATGAACGGTTACCTGACCAAACCATTTGAAGAGGAGACTCTTTACAGCCAGCTTTTATTTTCCTTCGGCATCAGCCCCCGCTACCTCTCAGATCCGGAATTAAATTTACAAAGCGGGCCCCAGGATGCTGACCTGATCACCCTGCATTATGATCTCGGCAAACTCTCAAAACTGCTTGGCGGCAATAAAGAAGGTATCATCGACATGATTGATCAATTCATTTTGCTTACACCTGAATATTCGGAAGAGTTGTTCACGGCATTTGATGAGAACAACATGGACGAGTTGGCAAAGGCAGCGCATAAGATCAAATCAAGCCTCGAGATGCTGGCTTCGGGAGCCCTGCGGTCGAACATCAAACTTATTCATCAATACTCAAGGAATAATGAAAACATTGAAAAGTTGCCCGGGCTCGTGAAAAGCCTGAGGGAGTCCATCCCTGTTTTGCTTTCGCAGCTGCGCGAGAAAGCTGAAGAGTTGCGCAGGAAGAGCTGAAGTTTATAAATTTGCAGCGAATTTTATTAATTGATCAATCAATATGAAACAGCTCATCGAATGTGTCCCCAATTTCTCTGAGGGGGTTGACATGCATCTGATTAAAACAATTACCGATGAAATTGAGAATGTTGACGGTGTTCGCTTGCTGGACGTTGATCCCGGAAAGGCGACCAACCGTACCGTGGTGACTTTTGTTGGCAGTCCGGATGCAGTCCTGGAAGCTGCTTTCCAGGCTATCAAAAAGGCATCGGAGGTAATTGATATGAGCAAGCATAAGGGAGAGCATCCCCGGTTCGGGGGAACCGATGTTTGCCCTCTGGTCCCGGTCTCAAACATCAGCATCAAAGAAACCGCCGCTTATGCCCGCAAACTGGCCGAACGTGTTGGAAAGGAACTTGAAATACCGGTGTACTGTTACGAGAATGCTGCTTTCACCGAAGAACGCCGCAACCTTGCCAACTGCAGGGCCGGCGAATACGAAGGCCTACCGAAAAAGCTTGCCGATCCCCGCTGGAAACCTGACTTTGGCCCGGCCCTGTTCAATCCGCGCACAGGTGCAACAGCTATAGGAGCGAGAGATTTCCTGGTTGCATACAATGTGAACCTGAATACGACTTCAACGCGCAGGGCCAACGCTGTTGCTTATGACATACGCGAAAAGGGACGGCCTGTCCGCGAAGGCAATCAGGTTACAGGAAAAATAAAGAAAGATGAAAAAGGAGATGAAATATGGGTTCCGGGTGCGCTGAAAGCCTGCAAAGCCATTGGCTGGTTTATTGAGGAATACGGCATTGCCCAGGTTTCGATCAATCTGACCAATATCAGTATTACCCCGGTGCATCTGGCTTTTGAAGTTGCCTGTGAAAAAGCCCTGGCACGCGGAATGAGGGTTACCGGCAGCGAACTCGTCGGCCTTATCCCCAAACGGGCTATGGTTGAGGCCGGGAAGTATTTCCTCAGGAAACAACAGCGGTCAGCTGGTGTTTCAGAAGATGAGATCATCAGGATCGCCGTTAAATCACTTGGGCTGGATGACCTGAAACCCTTTAATCCGAAAGAAAAGATCATTGAATTTATACTTGAGGATACTGCAGACCGGAAGCTTGTAAGAATGACCGCTGAAGGTTTCGCAAACGAGACGGCTTCGGAATCCCCTGCTCCCGGGGGCGGTTCCGTATCAGCATATATCGGCGCTCTCGGGGTTTCCCTGGGGACAATGGTTGCGAACCTTTCTTCCCATAAGCCAGGATGGGATGAGGAGTGGGAATGGTTTGGCGACTGGGCCGAAAAAGGACAAAACCTCAAAGATGAATTACTTTTCTTAGTTGATGAAGATACCCGCGCTTTCAACCGTATCATGAACGCTTTCGGGCTTCCCAAAGGATCAGAAGAAGAGAAAGCCATACGTTCAGCGGCGATACAGGATGCAACAAAATATGCTATCGAGATCCCTTTTAAGACGATGAAAAAGGCGTATGAATCTTTCGATATCATCGAGGCTATGGTTGATAAAGGAAACCCCAACTCTGTGACTGATGCCGGTGTGGGAGCGCTTTGTGTGAGGTCGGCTGTTATCGGGGCTTACCTGAATGTCAAGATCAATGCTTCCGGCCTGAAGGATAAAACTTTTCTTGATAAACTGCTGAAGGAAGCCGGGGAGATTGTTGACGCAGCTAAAGCAAGGGAAGAAAAAATTCTTGCGATGGTAAACGGGAAGATCAGGTGATGGCAGTAATTGAGCGATAGTTACTTTGCTCTCTGGGATTGTGACAGGTTCGCTATTTATTCTTTATGGTTGTCCAGATCCAGTTCTGGAAGTAACCTTCAGTGATATTCACGCTATCGGTATCTGAAGCCTTTAAAGTGCCGGAGAATGAACCAATAGCCCAACCACCTTGGCCTTCCCATTTGTTTATTGTGAGTTTCAAACTGCCGCCGCTGATATTAAACCATGTCTGGCTGGCATCAACATAAGTGAAAACGAAACGGTAGTCCCCGCTTTTGAAAACCTGTCCGGTCACAGGGTTGCCCGGAAGTCCAATCTTCAGTAATTCAGCCGGCAGAATATTATCAGCCAGGTCAAAAGTTCCGCAAAACGTGGAGGAACCGCAGAAATCCTTGCAGAATCTTGAATAATTGTAATATGTCAGCGGCGTACCGTTAACCTTAAATGTCGTAAAAGGAACAGGTGGAGGGTTGTTTGTTTTGCGGCAGGCAAATGCAAATCCGATGAATGCGATCAGCAGGTAAACCAGGGTTTTTTTCATAAACGTCTTGTTTAGTTGGTTGCCGTCAGTTCTGACATTTCAGGCTGGTTTATAAGTTTTGCGGTAAACCTGCATGTTCGTTCCCCGGTTCCCCAGCAGTCGATTTCCTTGACTTCGAACGATCTCCCGGAATACATATGAAGTATCCCCGCGATGAACCCCTCGTCATAATCGCATACCGGTACGCCGTAAAATGGCAGTCCGGAGCAGTCAAGATCCTCGCTGATAGTAAGCACAAAAGAGAATGTCTCGAGATTCGCCGATTCAACCCGTAAAACACCAATTTGAAAGTTAAGCAGCTTCTGGGTCAGATCTGAAATAAATTCATTGAACTTTAATGATTTATTAAGAACGTTCCTGCAGAATTCACTCCCTGCAAGAAAGCCGGAATCAAAAAAAATCTTATTTGTTTCCACTGCGCCATACCTTTTTTCAAGGACATCACGCATGGTATATTCCATCAGGCGGTAAACAGCGACTTTTGTAAGAGGTCCCAGATTCGGTCTCCCAAGGGCGATATCACCCAGATCTTTCCATTTGAAATTATACTTTACCGAATAATCCATATTTGCGATTTCATTGATTTGAAACGCAATATACGACAAATCAGGGCAAATTCAAATTTCAGGTCAATCTTTAACACATCTTACAGGGAAGGCATTGGCCCGGGAGGACAAATAAAATGAAACGCTGTAGGTATAATTATTCAATCCACGGACAACGGCATGTGAAGAACCGCTGGTTGTTGATGTCCAGAACATGGTTGCGCTCAGTGGATTGCCTGAAGTGAATGCCCATGTATTGTTAAGATAGTAAACACCATTGAGCAAGGCATGGAACCCGCTGGCCTGATTTGGGTCGAGGAGATAACTCCCTGCAATTCCATCCCCGGGGGTTCCGGTTGATGAGCCTGAAACAGCATTGATCAGATCCTGCCATTCCTGCTGGGAAGGAACATGCCATCCCGGGGGGCATACACCCTGGTAGGCCGGTCCGGCAGTTACGCCATACTGGATAAGCTCATCCCATTGATAAAGGGCACCATAGGAAGTGCAATCTCCTGATTCGCAGTATTTTTCCGTGATGCAATTGTCGGATTGGGGGGTCGCCGCGGCGATCGGGGCGCCATACCTCAGGTTCTCTGTCATCCAGCATATTCCATTAAAATCTGCCGTTTGATAGGTGGTGTTATCCCGATAATCAATCATCGAAGTGCCGCATGGGGGATTGGCGCCAAGGACCGAAACAGCTATCGAAGTGGGGGAAATGGCGGGACATCCGAACAGCGAAGAGGTATATTTGTAGGAAATGTTAAATGTAGCTGATGAATTACCAGGTACCAGGCTTGGATCAAAGTAATAGTTTCCGGCATCAAAGACCAGGGCCGGGCTTGCAGGAGTTACCAGGTATTCACCCTGAGTGGGCGTCACGGGTAAGCCGCCTTTAAGGAGGAACCGTTTGGCACTGCGGCTTGTAGCCAGGTCGGAACATGATGTCATGGATGCATCCGGTTTGGGATTAATGGTAATACCTGCAGAACTGTAAGAAGTGCAACCAATACCGGTGTAGGCATCGAGCCTCAGGGTAGCCGTCCCCGGATTGTTCCAGGTGATGGAAGCAGGGGAAACATTCGCATTGGCGATCGAACCGGATGAAGCGGGAGAGATGGACCAGGTGTACGAACAGGCAGGGCCTGTATTGGCTGGATAGAGATAAGGGTCAGGATGAAGCTGGCAAACGGTGGTGCTGCCGGTAAAGCTTGAAACAGGCAGTGGATTGGCATGAACGGTGTATGAAGCAGGAGGGCCCGGGCATGTTCCTGATCCGGCATTAACCGAGGCTACAATTGAATATACAATGTTCTGTATCGTGGTTGTGGGATTGACCGGGGCAAAAACCGGGATCGGATTGCTGTTACCTGATGCCGGAGGGCAATTTGTGATTCCCGGATCACAGGTATTGGTCCAGTTATAGCTTACTGCCGGTCCAGAAACATTGGTCTGAAGATTTACGGGCCATGTTGAACTGCCGCTGCATACGCTCTGTTCTGTTGAGGGAATTCCCTGTGTGAGGGTATTAACGGAAGGGACGGGGTTGACATTGAAAATAAAGTCGATTGGTGTAGCGGGAGAACAGCCGGCTGTTGTGGTTGGCATAATATGAAACACTACCGGTTCAACAACATTACCCGTATTGCTAAGCATTTGAACTATATTTCCATTGCCGGAGATGCCTGAAGGGACCGGAATAATTGTGGAAGCATTCCCTGAGGCTGTCCAGGCGAAGCTTGTAACAGTCTCGGTACCCGGGACAGTGGAGGAGAGGGCCAGCTGTGCGGTGGCTCCAGAACATATGGTAACGGGTGATGGCACTGACGTACTGACATTGGGAATTGGGTTCACAATAACGGTAGCGCTGCCGGAGACTGACCCGGAAGAACAAACCTGGTTTGAAACCGAAACAAGGGTATAGGTACCGGGAACAGTAGTCGATAATTGATAAGGAGTGTTGCTGTTATGTGTTATAGCAGTCTGGCTGATTCCATTAATAGCATATATAAAAGTATATGGGGGCATTCCGACCGGGAAATCAACAGAAACAGTAGCCTGATGTATTCCGTCATTGCAAATGGAACCCCCTCCGCTGATATGAGCCTGTGGGCAGGTTGGTGCAGGAGATGTAAACTGCTTTGTAAGGGTACAGCTTAAGTTGTCTGAGAAAACGGCAGTAAGGGAATGGACTGCTCCATCGCAGGGGATATTCGTAAGATTATAAGGCAGGGGGCTTGTTAATGGAGGGACAAAGGTTTGTGATACCGGTGGAACCGCTGTATTGTCAGTGATCGTCAAAGTGCCGGTAGCCAAAGGATTAGTGAATTCAATGTTCCCGTTAACTGAAAAGGTATTGGTCAACAGATCACAACCTGTAGGATTGGATGTGATTGCGATGATCGAACAATTACTGACAATATTACAGTTCGTTACTCCTGAGCCACCTGTCTGCGAGAATGTTATTATTCCTGAATTTCCATTCCAGTTTGAAAGGAGAAGAATATACATCTCCCCAACCTGGGCATTTGAAATATGGCATGTTTCTGTTGCACTTGTTGAGAAACTGCAATCGGTAATGTTCCCTCTTGGGTAAAAATTAGCGCAGGTTGGTAAATCGTTATTATTACAGCAATTGGGTTGCCCTGCAATGTTGCAGGTGCCGGTCAGGCCGCTTCCACATCCATCGGTAAGGCTGGGGAAAGGTCCCCAGCAAACAAAATCAACATCCATAGTAGCACCTATCGGCGATGACGCCGATATATTTATGACGATGTTGCCTGCTACTCCTACCTGCATAAAATACCATGCAGGGCCTGGAGCATAATGTGCCCCGGATTTCCCAAGACATCCGTAATTCGGATAGCCGGCTACTGGGTCAGGGGCGTATCCGATTGTGCCGGCAGGAAATGAATAAGTATTTGCAGAACATGCAACCTTAGCACCATCACATGGGACCGGTCCCGGGGGGCCGGGCCCATTGGTTTGTTTAGAATCTGCAGGGTAATAAAACGGAGATGATCTCACAATATTCATTTTGGCTGAATCGCCTGTGGATAAATCAACCTCTTTTTCACGTTGTAAAATATCCCGGAATGCAAGCCGGGCCTGTTCATCATCAAATTTTGTTATAAAAAGAGCAGCATCATTATGGTACTCATTCTTGTCAGCAATAAAAATTCCCCGTTCACCTGCCAGTGTGTAAAATAGAAGCCTTTCAAATTCAGAATGAAACCGGGATAATTTCACGAGATAATAATAAACCCCGTTCTCTTCATGATCAAACACGACTATCGTTTGAAGAGTATCCTGGAACTCATCTGCACATAAAACAGTATCGGTATCAATTGGGTTTGTAAAGTCCAGGGCCTGAACATCGTAAGTTACAGTCCGGCTGAAAGCTTCCGGATTAATGGAAAACAAAAAAATAAAGAGAAAAAATGTAAACGAAAGAAATGCAAAATTGCACTGCTCTTTTTTCATCAAACCCAAAGTCTTTTCAGAACCAACCTTTTATGAAACCGGGATCCGTTCAGTCTTTTACGCATCTGACAGGAAATGCATTTGCCCTGGAGGAAGGATAAAATGACACGCTGTAGTTGTAATTATTCATTCCTCTGGCTATTGCACGTGAGGTTCCACTCGTTGTTGATGTCCAGAATATTGTTGAATTAAGTTGATTGCCCGAAGTAAATGCCCAGGTGTTGTTAAGATAATAAATGCCATCGAGCAACGCATGGAATCCATTGCTCTGATTAGGGTCTTTTAGATAACTGCCTGCAATTCCATCCCCGTATGCCATGCCTGCAATAGCATCAATCAGATCCTGCCATTCCAGTTGGGTGGGAATATGCCATTCGGGCGGACAAAGCCCCTGCACAGAAACAGAAGAAGGAACCTGGTACTGTATCAGTTCGTCCCATTGGTAAAGTCCTCCGTAGTTTGAACAGCTTGCATCGGCAGCGGGGCAGTATTTCTCAGAGATACAGTTATCGCTTTGAGACTGAAGATCTGAAGCCATTTTTGCGCCGTAATTGAGATTGGAGAGCATCCAGCAACGACTGCCTAAAATGAATGCACTATAGCTGCGGGAATCCCTGGGGTCAGTAAAGGACAGAGGGCAGCTTCCAGCGGAGCTGCCTGTGATCACATTTATCGTAAATTGAGATGATGTGTTCGAACAGCTGTTAAAATCGGTAAACTTATAGGTGATCTGATGAGGCATCGGAGAAAGAGCCGAAGGGTCGAATATGCCACTGGCAGTCGCTACTCCATCGATGAAGTACTGCCCTCCTGTACCCGGTGGCAGACCTCCCTGTAAGGCAAAGGATCTTGAAGTGGTTGTAGTGGCCGGGTCATTACAGCCTGTTAATGTTACAGTCGGAGGATTATGAATTGTGATGGCATAAGCCGGTGAAGCTGACCCTGAAGCACAACCGGACTTGTTCCCCTGGACAAAGAGGTTTCCGCTTGCAGATGAAAGCCCAAAGGTGAAATCAGCATTATTCCCATTGTTGACATACGTTACATCGGTTGAAGGAGTATACCACCAGGTATAACTGTCGGCATTGTTTATGGTGTTCACCGAAAATGTCTTTGTAAGGCCCTGGCAAACTGTGGACGGGCCTGAAATCGTTCCGGCTGCATCGGGGATAAGATTCAGTGTAACGGGGAAGGCAGGGGCATGAGCCGAACAAACCACTCCGGGAGCATAGGTGATGCTTTCCACGACATCCACCGAGACCGGATTCGTGTTTCCCCAGGTCACGACAATACCTGAACCGTTGCCGGAAGCAGGAGTTCCGCCGCTGATAGTCCATAAATAGGCATGGTTTGGCAAAGCAGCTCCCACTGAGTAAGTCACCTGGGTGTTTCCGCAAGGGGAAGCTGATGCAGGTACAGCTGAGATCGCCGGGCTTGGTGAAGGGTTGACGGTAACATTATAGGCGGTGGGAGTAGGAGCAGTACATCCGGTGCCTACTATATAATTAACACTGATGACATACGGCCCGGCATTGTCCCATTGAACCTGGATATGATCGTCATTTGCCCCGCCGCCCGAAATAATAGTCCGGCCGGTTAATGGCTGCAGGTCCCAGGTATATGAAGTGGCACCAGGCTGGGTGGTATAGTCGGATATATTCCCGATGCATGCATTGGTAGGTCCGCTAAGAGTCGGAACGGGAAGGTTCTGAACGTTGACAGTGTAAGAGGTGGGGGCCTCTGCTGTGCAATTGTTCGCGTTGGTGTAGCTCACCGAAACAGACTGAGGGCCTAAGCTGGTCCAGCTAATGGTCACCGTATTATCCGTGGACGTTCCACCTGAAGTTTTAGTTCCCCCGGTTACATTCCATATATAATTGTTCATTCCCGCAGCAGTCGAATATATGGCAGAACTGTTAAGGCAGACAGATGTAGCCCCGGTGATAACAGGAACAGGGTTGGGGAGAATGGTAACAGCCAGGCTTGCCGGGGGGCCGGGCGTAGTGTTACAATTCGTGTTTGTTCCGTAAACAGTAATGTTACCAGAAGTTGCATTTGGCGCAAAATTAACAGTAACCGAATTAGTAGTCGTGGTAGCTGAAGGGACAAATGTGGCGCCGGTACCGGTATATCCCCAATTGTAAGTTTCTGTGTTGGGTTCTGTAACGACAGTAACAGTTACATTGTTTGCCCCGCTGCAGGCATTGATCGGGGCAGTTTGAAAAGTTATCAGCTGAGGGCTCCGCCATTCACTGATAGCAGGATATGTGGTACTTGTGGATACTGTGTACCACCAGGAATTGATAGTGTTCAGGTTGCCCCAGCCATTTCCGCTGCTTGGCCATTTGTGACAACCGGGGAAAGCTGAAGGAGAGGCACAGCCGCCTGATGCAACATTTGATTGAACATCAAGATTGTTAGTTCCTCTTCCTGCTGAACCACCGCCAGTCCCGTTCCAGATATTCACATCATCCCAGAAAACGTTTGGGGAGACTCCGGCAGGTGCAACCAATGAAACTAGAAACCCATTGGTATTACCTTCCACATCATATAAGGGCAGGTTTGTAAGACCGTTTATATATTTTACTGTAAATGCTACGTTTGCATTATTGGGAACATTCACACCACCGCCGTCCTTGCCATCCCACGGGATGGTATTTGCACCAGCAACCACTGCCATGCTTAATGTCCTTGACGTATATGTGGCAGGTGTGAAATCCAGATCAATCTGAACATTACCCGTCTTATCAACATTGACAATAAAATTAATGGTGCCATCGCAATTCCTGACACCGTATGGGTATGGTGCAACTATCTGGCCAAGAGTCGTGGCAATTGTAAAAACAGTGGGATCGGGTGAATTAAGGAATATTTTATACTGCGGAAAAAGCGCCTGCTGGTTAAACAATGATTTTCGGTCGGTCATCCAGTTGGTATTTCCGCAGCCTGTCTGGTTGGCATACTGTATCCAGGCTCCGCCCTGCATAGCGCTGAACTGGGTGGAAGTCACAATGCCATCATCTGATAAAATATAATTTACACCGGTAAAATGCGGGGCAACCTCGTCAAATTGCCAGCTTTTTGAATATAATCTGCCTGCCTGGATAGCGCTTGAGGCAGTATTATAGATTGTGATATCAAAGAGGTCAATGTTGAACTGGGTCAAGACAAACGCCCCCGTGTTTTTATTTTTTAATGAAAACTCAATGTAAAATGTACCGGGTGTGCCTGGCGTCCATGCATATGCATCATAGCCTGTGTTTGCAGGAGGTGGGAGTGTCTGGTTAGGCCCGTTACATGCCTGTGTGAGGGTCGAGATATAGCCGGTAGATGCGGTGGGAAGGTCTTGTTCAGGAACAACAATATTGTCTGTGGCATCTCTTATCCTGAACACAACTTTGTTGTTTGTACCAGGACTCGCACATTTAAAACCCATATAAACAATTTCGTTCGCCTGGGTAATAAAATACAATCGATTATCGGGCGTAGCACTTTGCGTGGCATCATATACGGCAAATTGGGACCTCAAGCCCCCGGTTGTACTACATTGATTAGTGAAATTATTGCACAGGTAGAGTATTGTCGTCTGTGCACCGCTGCAAAATGTATTAAGCTCCTTCGACCCTTCCGGGAAGCCGGAGAATGGCAACAAACAAAATAACCAGGTGCAAATGAATATGAAGGCTTTCCAAAACTGTCTGACAATCATTGATTTTAGCCTGTTAATTCAG
>Ga0208103_1000199_pt1 | contig 28691 bp, 35 predicted proteins | sample CryBogmetaGMA75M_FD_184550 | JGI IMG/M metagenome (GOLD analysis project Ga0208103, IMG submission 184550) | Freshwater microbial communities from Crystal Bog, Wisconsin, USA - MA7.5M (SPAdes) | ecosystem: Environmental > Aquatic > Freshwater > Lake | place: Crystal Bog, Wisconsin, USA... | reverse complement strand
TATCCCAACTGGACCGCCGCACAGAGTGGCGACGATCTCACTACCAGACGCGCCAGGCATAGTGCGCCACAGGTAAATCTGCGCACCGCCGATCAGGAAGCTGGTCAGCGCTGCTAGCACGTAATGATGACCTTGCACGTTAAGCTGTTGCAGGCCGAGCGCGAACACTAGCGACGCAGTGGATAAAAATAGGGCCAGCTCAGTCATGCTGCCCTCTTATCAAAATACTCAGCAATAGCTTTGAGTGACGGTTCAATAAATTCCAGCATGACGTGGATGGCCTGCGCCATTTCCGCGACAACTTCGGTCTTGGTCAGGTCGTGCTTTTTCTGCACTTTTGCCATGGCCTCAATGATTTCCTCGTGGATGTAGAGGGTGCGAACGATAGGTTTAACGTTGGCTTTCATGCCGCTTTCCTTTCCTGATATTCCATCATTTTGAATTTCTGCATGGATTCATAGAGTTTCATTACATCCATATAGGGGAGTTGAGCTTCAATCTTGTAAATTCCTGCTAGTACGGCGGCCTGTTCCAGTTCGCGCAATGACCATTCGCCAGTTGCATCACCGCGCCGGCCGACGTCATTCATGGCGCGCATCGCGCCTTCAACCACCGGCATTACTGAGCTGTCTTTTGGAGGCTTAAGATACATCGCACCCCATACGCAATTGATCGCCTGTCCAATTTTGTCGAATTGGGATTTATCGAAATACCCCATGCGCGCACCGGCGATAATGCTATGCAGAACAATGCCGAATTCATCGCGCAGGCTAGTGACTGGGATGCGGACGGCTTTAGGGCGGTAATCTTTATCGCGCTTGGCTTTAGGCTTGCTCATGGCTGCTCAGCCTCATCTAAAGCCTCGCAGGCTGCGAATACGCGCTGGATGATGCTAACGGCGCGCTGCTGAATTTCAGGCTGCACACCCGGCTCGTTTTTAGTCCAATCCAGCTCTACAGCGGCATCGATGGCGGCCTGACGTAACGTGGCAATTTTCAGCTCGCGGCAATCACACTTCTGAATATGTACAGGGCAATTCATAGCGTATGCCTCGCAAGCGCCCAGGAGACGGAAATGCACATCCCCTGTTTGCGGTAGTATCGGTAATGACCGATGCAGCGGATTACTCGCGTTATAAAATTATCCTGGTGATATCCGCTTGATTTGCGGCGGGGGAGTAGGATGGCGCGGTTCATAAGCACACCTCATTCGGGACAGTTAAAACTTCAGGTTCGCAGCGCGCATTCATGGCGTTAACTCCCATCTGAAATATTTCTTCCAGCGCATCGTCGACATCCGCTACCGGGTTATTCAACAAGAATAGTGAAATCGCTTTATCTGTAACCACGATGCGGTTTGGCTGAATTGCCACGGTGTAGGTGGTAATCATGCGGCTCTCACTTCTATCTCACGTTCTTCAACTTCATCGGCGTGAGTCAATAGCAGCGCAGAAAGCTCGCGAGCCTGTGACGGCGTAATGTCAACTTGCAAATCCATACCAGCAAGCCGAGTCTTGAATACAGACGCGATATCGTTACGATTAGTTTTCCAATGCGCAACGCCTACGGAAATTCCGATAGGAATACGCCAGTCGGTCAGCTCAACATTTCTGCTTATATGCTCATCTTCATAATGTTTCATGATCCTCACCTTTCAATAAATTGATAAATGACTAAATGACTGATCTGCGGACGAAGCGCGCTCTGAGCTGGTGGCTCTTTTGATCGTAGTACTGGTTGCCATAGTAGAAATGCTGATACCAGGCAGAATCTGAGTCGTCAGCGTGCTGCGTACCGGACCAATACCAGCGCTCTTCAAACTGCTCTTTGAGGTTGGCAAACAGCAACGATTGTTCGCGACGTGTCGGCAGATCTCCGCCCATATCTACAGCGCTTTGTTGTGCCTGGGCGAATGTCACATCGTTAGCTTGTCCGGGCAAAAGGATCACATGATGGTCAGGTTCGCCATCCTTGCCGAGATGGATGCCGGCATAGAATTCGCCTTCTTTGAGTTCTGGTGATGTGATGGCGAAGGGCTTAAAAGCGAATCCTTCTGGTAAGGCGAGTTCTTGTGACTGTTCCATAGTGTTCTCCGTGTAACAAATTGATAAATGACTAAATGACTGATCTGCGGACGAAGCGCGCTCTGAGCTTATTGCCCTTGTGAGTGTAGCTCTGGTAGCCATAGTCGAAATTCTGATACCAGGCATAATCTGAGTAGCTAGAGTGCTGCGTGTTTGACCAATAAGCCTCTTCCTTGAATTCTTCAGGCATGCATTCAAACAACAGCGCTTGCTCAACACGGTTTGGCAGATCGCCACCGGCAGCCTTTGCTCGTTCCATCTGATTAGCCCAATTGTCAGCAGCGAAATCGGTAGGCAATAAAATTGTGTGGCATGTTTCACCGTTTGGACGGGTGATAGAGCACAGGTATCTTTCACCGGATGAAAGCGTTACGCCTTCAGGCAGATAGGGTGCTGGCAACTGTTCAAATGCGGCGATCAGGGCTGAAAGCCTGCTTTGTTCGGTCTTGATTTGGTCGAGTGTGATGGTCATGGGTGTCTCCGTTGATTTGGTTTTAATCAGCATCAGGTAGGCGGCTGCTCGTAAAGCAGCGAGGCATGGGCAATCGGCTTTTCTCATGCGGCGCTTATTCACGTTATCCGCTGCCGACCATGCTGCACTTGCTTCGCCTATCTGATGCTGACTGTTTTTGCCGTGTTGGCCCCGGATCGGGAGGACTACGGCTCGCGTCGCCTTGGCAGCGCATCTCCGCTGGGGTTGCGGTATGGGGGAATAATACAATTATTATTGTTTATAGGTCAACAAGAATAATTGTATTTATGGCGAAATAAAATCTGTCATGGCTTATTGGATTGATTTAGAAATCGCAGGCAATAAAAAACCCGCCGAAGCGGGTTAGGGATGCTAGGTAGATTTTTAATCCACGGGGTCAAATTGAATTTTTTGTTGTTTGGCTGCGTCAGGAATTGGCAGGTCACGGATACCGATTGAATTAATCTTCTCTCTGCCGGCCTTGGCTCTTAAAGCGTTATCGCTGGTTATCAGCCGAATAGCGCCAATAGACTTGGCGATGGAGAGAATTTGCATATCAAACTTTGCCTTATGCCGATCTTTCTTTTCATCTGCAAGGCCAGCAGCCCAACTTCTCAGCATATCGCCGCATACGATCGCAGCCTTGGCATCGAAGGAGGCGATTTGAAAGAACTTGTTGCCGAAAATGAAATCGAGTTCATTTTGATGTGCTTTTGCTGCAAATTCAGACAATGCCGGGCTGGGGATAATGATTCGACTCCTGGCGGCTTTGGCTTCAGCAATCATGCCATTTATACGAACACGATCATCATCAACAGTCGTCTTTTTAAATAGGGCAATCAAGACATTGGCATCAATAATAGTGGTCATTTATGATCCGTAGCGCAAGCGTTCCAGTTCGGCATCAACATCATCTACGTCATCCCATCCTGATCCGGCAGAGCGAACTTTTTCAAGTTCAGCATCAAAATTAGCAAAATCAATCTCTGAAACATCAAGAATTCTAAAGTCGATAATCTCCCATGCACCACTTTCAGTACGCTGCCATTTCCCTTCGCCAAAAAGTATTACATCAATGGGTTCAAGGAGGTAGCGCTTTAATTTTCGGGCCATCTCCACGTTTGCGGTGCAGTTAACAACACTCCCGTCAGGTATGCGAATCGATATCGGGATCGTTTCATCACGCCCCCCAACTTTGATTATTCGCCCATTGATTTCCCCGGTCTCTTTGAGAGTGGCTAGGCGTAGTACGTTTTTTGGCGCGCCAGGGAAGTTTAGAATCACAGCCCCTTTATGGGGTCTGAACTCAGCTGATGTTTTATCGGAAGCCAGCAGGGATTGAATTTTTTCATAACCACGACGTGCAGATGACCCCTCGTCGGCGCTCGATGCTAGTCGTATTTTATTGACTGCAATTTCAGCATCATCATCACGGATGTTGATTTTAAGTTGAGCGCTCCCTTTGGTTACTCGCTCAAAGCTTGCTTGCACGTCATCGCCGATCAGTTCTGCAAGTGCTGAGACGTACTCTGCCATCCTGCTAAGCGGCAAGTTTTCAGGGGTAAATCCTTTTATGCGTAAAGAGAAGGTGGCCATGGCCGCATCATACTATTCATCTTGGTGTTTTGACTAGAAACCTTATCCACAAACAAAGGCTAATTATTTGTTAGGCGCTTTTTTCTCCGGCGCGCTTAAAATTACTGTCGTCCTGGCAATAGACTAGCGCATCGTTGAGGATGCCAGCGATACGCATTAGATGATCAGGCGATGGCAATAGAATATTATCGCTGTTACTGACACTTAGACCTGCGCGTACTACTTCGTGCTTACGCTCCTCCGTAAGTGGGATGCAAACCTGAATAAACGGGATTTTCTTTTCAGCGTGATAGCGCACTAGCCAGCGGTTGGTTTTTCCTTGGTAGAGGATATTGTAATAGCTCTCAGTATCCTTCGCGGAAATATCCGCCGATTCACCTAGAATTTCCCGCGCAACCTCAAAAAGTCTCCGCTCAGCAAAAGTTGTAATGATACGCGGATTGGTTGGATCAATAATATCGGCGTGATTGTCTATTGCAGGCTCTGTTTGTATTGTGGTTGGAGCAGGTTGTACTGAAATAAGTTTATTCGAGAAGCTGTTTGCCACCATCTCACTCATTGACAGAGCAATGGCTTGCTTGACGATAGGTGTGATGGTATCCATGAATTTTGCAGTCAAAGTGCGCTGTACCGCTGATTTGCTGGCGATAAATTTAATAAAATCAGTGTCGCATCCAAGAACGCTGGAACGCATAACATCTTTGAAGGCTTGCAGATATACGCTTTCCTCCGCCAGAGTACGCAGTGCTTCTGGTTTGAATTCGTCATGGCAGAAGCGTTTTAAGCTGCTGATTTGGGTGTCATCAAGCGAATTGAAATTCACGACAAGAAAAGGCTCTGAATCCATTACGTTTTTATTGTTCAGATCGGTAAAAAATCGCCATTCCTGACCATTGGTAATGGCGGCCACGGCCACCTCTGGCGTGGCATTAAAGTAGCGAGAAAGCTGGGGAATATGATTGCTTAGCTTTTCGGCAAATGACTTAGCCTCGATGAACATGACCGGAACAGCTTGACAGAACAGAGCGTAATCCACGCGCTCACCAGCTTTTGCGCCCGGAAAGTCTGAGCTATGTTCAGCTTTTACGCGGGTTGGGTCAAATGGTGAAAATCCAAGAATATCGAGCAGTGGCAAGATCAGTGCCTGCTTAGTGGTTTCCTCGGTATTACAGTGCTTGCCGACGTTGCCAATATGCTCAGCATGTAGCTTAATACGCTCAATAAACGCCTTCATTTCGCCGCCTTAATTAAAATTGAAACTCTGTTGGATTTGTAATTGAATCACGTTATTTTTTCTCACCGCTGGCTTTTCTGCTGAATTTAGCAATCGAATCAAGCAATTCTAGCGCATCGTCTAGCCGGGATTCTGATTGTAGTTGCTCAAGAATTACGACTCCACGCTTGATACGTTCATCTTCTATATATAGTCCATCTACCATTTCACCCTGCTCTAAGGCCAGCCATTCGGATCGCACGCCACATGAAACCGCTATTGAAACAATTTCGGTAGTTTGTTTTTGTTTTCCATTTTCAAGCAACGAGATTGATTGCTGGGTTACGCCAGATAAATCCGCCAGCTGCTTCTGCGTCAATTTTGCATGTGTCCGCGCTAAGACAATTCGTTCTGAAAGATTCATACAGGTAATTTACAAACAAAGTTGTATTCAGTCAAACAATGAAAATTGTTGACCGAATAACAAGTATCATTGTATTCTTTGCGCATCATGAAAATTTCTCCATTATCAAAAGCAGTAGAACTCGTTGGCGGTCAGGTAAAGCTGGCTGCTGAAATCAGGCAATGGCACGCGCAGAATGGGTCTGTCGTCAAAGTCGCGCAGGCGCATGTATGGAATTGGCTTAACAGCGATTCTCCAATGCCGCCAGCCGAGCATTGTCGCGCGATCGAAGAGATTCTTAACGGTTCTGTTACTCGCTACGAGCTGCGTCCCGATGTGTTCGGCGCTTCGGCTGACTGCGCATCTAATCAAATACAGGAGGCTGCATGAGCGCGCCCCTATCATCTTCGTGCTCCTCCCTGAGCGAAGTCCGCGCTCCTGCGTGGTTTGTGCCATTCGGTTTTCGCCGGGTGGCATTTTTTTCAGCGAGATCAAGCAAATTATCGGTTTCATAATTTAACTATAAGCGCGCAAAGACGCTCAGACCACGATTAATACAGAGGAGCATAAACATGGATCAGCTTGATATTGCAATACACCACACTGCACATGATGCACCTGGCGGATTGAACAGCCTGGCGCGAAAGATGGGCAAGAATGAGCAGACCTTGCGCAATAAGGTATGCCCAACAACTGACTCACATTTGCTGACGCTACGCGAAGCGATCGCGATGATGGATTTGACCAACGATGATCGCATCCTGGCAGTGATGGCTGAACAGCGCGGTTATGTATTGTCTCGCAAGGCGCTTCCTGATGCCGCCAGTATTGTTGAAGCGGTGCTGAATGCAGATGCAGAGCATGGCGACATATCACGCACCATTCGTGATGCGATTGCTGACGGTAAGCTGACTGAGGCTGAACGCGCTGACATTACCAGTCATATCGAACGGACTCATGCATCGCTCGATGCGCTCAAGTCCACTGTGTTGCATGCGCCAACTCTGCTTAAGTCAGTCGCATGAAATCGTCGCGCCTTGATTTTAAGCAAATATCAGCGGCCGCACTGGGGCACTTAACCTCGTTGGTTTCTGGATGGCTACCTGATGGTAAGAAAGCCGGACCTGAGTGGAAGGCGCGCAACCCGACACGTTCAGATACGAAACCGGGCAGCTTTTCAATCAACCTGAATTCCGGCGTTTGGTCTGATTTTGCGACCGGTGAATCCGGCGGCGATGCGATCAGCTTGTATGCGTATCTGCATGGCCTGAGTCCGCTCGATGCTGCACGTGAAGTTGCCGCGCAGATTGGTATGACGGATGCAGGCGTACAGCCAAGCGCGCCTGTCAAAAAGCAACGTACTGAATGGCTGCCAGTATTGCCAGTGCCAGTTGAGGCGGGTGCATATCCAAAGGCGCACCCGATTCGCGGTATATCGCAGATGCATTGGGAATATCGCAATCAATCCGGTCAGTTATTGGGCGTGATTTACCGGTTCCAAACATCGGACGGCGGTAAAGAGGTTTTGCCCTGTGTTTATGCCCGCCACCCAGTGTCTGGAAAAAGCGAGTGGCGTTGGTTATCGTTCCCGTCTCACCGCCCTCTGTACGGATTGAACCGTTTGCGAGATGGGTATCCTGTCTTGGTTGTTGAGGGTGAAAAGTGCGCAGATGCAGGTCATGGCGTGCTGTCAGATACCTTCGATGTAGTGAGCTGGCCGGGCGGCGGTAAGGCAGTGGATAAAGCGGACTGGTCATCATTGGCTGGGCGCAACGTGCTGATCTGGCCTGATTGCGATGCGCAGCGCGAAAAGCTGAGCAACGATGAGAAAGCTGCTGGCGTGCTGCCGGAAAGCAAGCCGATATTGCCTGAAGTGGATCAACCCGGCATTAAAGCGGCTGAAGCGATTGCGGCACAGCTGCTGACGCATGGTGCAAAAGTTCGTATCGCCATTATTCCCGCCCCTGGTGAAAAGCCGTCCGGCTGGGATATTGCGGATGCGATAGCTGAAGGCTGGGGCGCAGCTGAAATTCTGGAATATCTACGTGCAAATCAGCGCGCACCCGCCGATTCTCCGGCACCACTTTCGACTGCTGCAACCGCGACGCAATCAGCTGTTGTCACACCTAAGCTGGATTCGTTGATCGCGCATTACGCGCTGATCTACGGAAAAACTGATGTTTGGGACAGCCTGAATCGTCAGTTGATAAAAAAAGCGGGATTTGTGGCGCTGGTCGGCAATGATCTGGCGAAGCAATGGCTGGCTCATCCGGATCGTCGCACCATCGATACGGAAGCGCTGCCGAAATTGCGCCGTGGTCGTGCAATCGAAGAGGGGGCGGGGGGTGGATTAGCCGTGATGTTACAGCGTTTTGTCTTGCTCTACGGAACGGTAACAGTTTGGGATAACGAGTTGCGTAAGGTTGTGGCGATGGAAAGCATGCGCATGGCCTATTCGACAGACGATAAGGCGAAACGCTGGCTGGATCATCCGGCACGCTTGATGATTGATGCAGATAATTTGGTATTTGACCCAACGCAACGGGTTTCGCCGGACACGCACGTGAATATGTTTGAAGGTTTTCCGGTGCATGGCAAACAGGATGAAGTGCTTTGCCAGCCGATCATCGATCTGTTGTATGAGATGTGCGGTTCGGAAGGGGATTTATGCAGTGACACGGCACATTGGATTCTGCGCTGGATTGCCTACCAGTTCAAAAATCCGGGGGCAAAAATGCAGACGGCTGTGTTGATGTTCGGCGAAAAGCAGGGCACGGGTAAAAGTCTGTTCTGGGAAGGAATTGTGCGGGCGTTGTTTGGCAAATACGGCACGACGGCTGGCCAGCATCAACTTGATTCGCAGTTCACTGAATGGCGCTCGTGCAAGCTGTTTGTGCTGTTCGAGGAGGTGTTGTCACGTAATGACCGATACAACCACCTGGGTACGATCAAGCACATGATCACCGGGCGTGACCAGCGCATCAACCCGAAGGGTTTACCGGAACGGGTTGAAGCGAATCACATGAATTGCGTGTTCTTGTCCAATGAGCCGCAACCGATCCCGCTGGAGCTGGAAGACCGGCGCTTCATGGTGGTGGAGGCGCGCAATCGGATCAGCAATGAGTTCAAGAACCGTGTTGTGTCTTCCATCAATAACGGCGGAATCTCAGCGTTTTATCATTTCCTACTCAACTATGATTTGGGTGATTTCGACCCACATACTAAACCGCTGCGAACAGCCGCGCGTGACAAGATTGTTTCATTCGGCATGCCAGGATGGCAAGTGTTCCATCGCGAATGGAAGGAAGAGCGATTGTCAGTTCCATACTGCTCGTGCCTGTCCAGCGACCTGTATCAGGCCTATCGGCGCTGGTGTGATCGTGCTTATGAAAAACCACTGTCGCTAACAAAGTTTTCCTGCCTCCTTTCCGATCGTGAAGATAAAAGCAAGCAGGAGGTTTGGTTTTCAAACAAACGCGGCACCTTCATGGTGTTCGTGATTAATCGTCCAGATGAAACAGAATCACTTAATAAACAATGTCATAGATTCAGAGAGGCTATCTCTGGACGTGAAGAATCATGAATATAACTACGCAGGGTTACGCAGGGTTAGCGCAAACCCTGCAAGCACTCAAACCCAATGAATATGCGGGTTTTGCAGTGGTACGCAGGGTACGCAGGGTTTGCGCGCACGTAGGCGTAAATTTACATACTGACATATATATCTGCACGTACTTAATTAATCAGATTTATATTTTTTTGTTTCACATACGAGGTTTTAACCCTGCGTACCCTGCGTACTTCTCTACAAGCCACGTAAATAAAGGGCTAGAAGCTACGCAGGGTTTGTTTCAACCCTGCGCAAGCCTGCGGAATTGATTTGTGAGCAATCTTCGAGCCGAAATGCCTGTTGTGACTGCCTGGATTGATGAGATGCGCAAGGCGTTTGGCGTGGATGTGGTGAACCAGCAAATCAAGCGCGGCATGAAGGGTGAGCAAACGTTCTTCGCGACTGAGAACGGGCACACGGTAGGCACAGCGATGGACGTGCCAGATCCGGACAAGGTATTCAGCGGTGACAGATTACTGGTTATACCAATGCAGGAAGTGCGAAAAGGAGGGAAGCGTGGCGGAAGTGCTTGAGCGATGGTTATATGGAGATCCCGAAGCGGTGATGATGAGAAAAGAGTCAAAAAGCTGCAAGGGATGCGAATTCGAGGTTTCTGAGATCTGGTTTAACGAAAGGGTGATGCGATGCTTGAAAGAAAAACAACACGGCGTGAAGTGCAAACAGTACAAAATAACTTTGATCGCGGTGAAGCAATGATTTCGATATATGTCCCATACGGTCAGATCAGCGTTCCTGCTAATGTATATGCGCGCTTGGATGAATGGGCGAGACATGAACGCGTTCGTTCCGGCTTAGATTCTCATGGGCGCTGCGCCAGTGCGGAAGGTAGATATGATGCGACTTATCCTGATTCTGATCGCAGCGCTGTATCTATTTCCTTTGATTTATCATCAGTGATGGCGGTAGTACGCGCATGGGGCATGATAGCAATCCCAAATAGAATGTTGCTTAAGCGCCACTTTATATGCCTTGAGAGACCTGTTGCAATTGCCAGGGCGCTAGGTATTCATCGTGCACAATATGGCCATGAGCTGAAGCGTTCTATCCTAATGGTAAGAAATAATTTGACGCAGATTAGATAAAGTGATTATGATGCGCACACATTCAGAGAAAGTCCGGTTGAAGTCAAACTGTGGTTGTACCTCCTTGCGGAGGTACAGAAGCACCTGAAACAATTACTAGCCAGCCTAATCCGCTGGCTTTTTGCATTGGCGAATCAATATGATCAGCATCGATGTGCAGCATAACTTCAGACGTGTAGCGATAAAGCTATTTGAGCTTCGTACCGATGTGCTTGAAAAAGCCAAGATACGAGCACTGAACAAGGTGGCAGCACAGGCTAAGGTGGCGGCCAGCAAAGAGATACGCGCTGCCGGATACAACATGAAGGCGCGAGTAATTAAGCAGAAGATAACCATCGTGCGTGCAGCGACTGGTAAGCCTTATGTAACCATAAGGGTATATGGCAGCTCGATTCCTTTGATTCACTTTGGTGCGCGTGAGACGAATAGCGGCGTGTCGGTAAGCGTGAAGTATGGCAGGAAGTTAATTAAGGGCGCATTCATTGCAACTATGCCATCAGGTCATCAAGGGGTCTTTGTTCGTACTGGCAATCTGCATAAGAAGATTAACGGGCAGTGGCACGGTTTACCGATCAAGGAATTGTTTGGCCCAAGCGTGCCCGTCGCGTTTAGCAACAATATTGTGCAGCAAGCGCTCAACAAGCTGATTCGCGAGAAGTTCCCCGCAATACTTGAACATGAGATTAAGTTTGCCGGCCGGTAGCCGTCCGGCAGGCGGTGCAGATCAATGCACCATGATGGTGCACCTCTGAAAATTCCAAGGTACTCCCTGACGACCTGCACTGCGGGCACTACGACCCCGAGAATTCTCTAGTAACCAGTTTCCTTAGGGGGGTGTAAATCTCCTGATTAACTATCAGACCATGCTGACACAACAACAGATCGCAGATCACCTTGATATCAGCCAGCAGCAAGTAAGCGAGCTGCTGAAAAAACTGGGATTGATCTGGCAGACTGAAACACTGGATTCAATTCGTGTGGCATACATCCGCCAGTTGCGCGGCATTGCAGCCGGGCACCGTAGTCACGATGGATTAGACCTGACGCATGAGCGCGTACTGACTGAGCGCGTGGACCGTGAGCTGAAGCTGCTGCTGGTCGCAGAAAAGAAAGGCGTGCTGATTAATGTTGAGCAGCTGGAGCCCGAGTTGATGAATATGGTCGGCGCTTTTCGCGCCGAATTACTCGCTCGGGATGATAAGTTGAAAGCTGACCTTGACGCTTTGTATGGTATCGAACTGGATTTGAATCTACTGAATGAACACACACACGCAGCACTTGCGCAGCTCGCTCGATACGAGCCTGGCAGTGATGGCGCTTGTGCGCCGATTGGCTCACCTGCTCACACCGCCAGAGCAGATGAGCACACTGGAGTGGGCGCGCCGTCATAGAGGAATGTCCGCAAAGGCATCGGCGCGTCCGGGTAGATACAACCCTGACCTGACGCCATGGGTCGCAGGCATCCTTGATGCGCTGGATGATCCAACTGTTGTTGAAGTAGTTGCAATGAAATCTGCTCAGGTGGCGTGGACTGACGGCGTGCTGAATAACTACATCGGCCGGCGTATTGACATCGATCCATGCCCGATGATCGTGATGTTTGCGAAGGATCAGGCAGCAAAGGAATATAACGATGAGAAGTTTGTGCCGATGGTGGAAGCTACGCCACGGTTATCACTCAAAGTTCCAGTGCACAAGGCGCGTGACCGCGACAACCGAAATAATTTTAAATCGTTTGCAGGCGGATTTCTAAAGTTCGTTGGATCGAACAGTCCCAGCTCGGTGAAGTCAACCCCGGCGCCGGTGGTGGCGATTGAAGAGCCTGACGATTGCAACGAGAATTTGAAAGACCAGGGGGACACGATCACCCTGCTGAAAGAGCGCACCAAGACCTACGCAAAACGGAAAGTGATCTTTGGCGGGACGCCTACAATTGAAGGGTTGTCCAGAGTCGAAGCCGCTTACAAAGGAAGCGATCAGCGCAAGTTTTATATTCCTTGCCATCATTGCGGTGATTCGCATGTATTGATGTGGGAATACGTGCGCTGGCATGAAGATCCTGAATGCAATCATGAAGTGTTTGGCAAAGCCAGACCTGATACCGCGTATTACGTTTGCCCTCACTGTGGCGGCGAATGGAATGATGTCGAGAAAAACAAAAACGTCCGTCAAGGAGTATGGCGCTCGAATGCTGAGTTTTACGGCGTTGCTGGTTTCTATATCAATGAACTGAACAGCCCTTTCCCTGGCTCGATATTACAGCGGCTGGTAGAAAAACGCCTCACCGCTGAACATGCGTTGGAGCAGGGTGACGATACCAAGATGCGCAGCTTCCGGAATAACTCGGAAGGACTGGCTTATGCCTATGCCAGTGAGTTGCCTGATGCGGATGCGCTGCGTGAAAGGGCTGAAGAATATGAAGAGCTGACCGTTCCCTGGGGCGGATTGGTGCTGACTGCCGGCGTTGACGTGCAGCATGATCGTCTCGCAGTGATCATACGGGCATGGGGTAGGGGAGAAGAAAGCTGGCTGCTGTATTGGAATGAGATCCATGGACAGACGATGATTGCTGAACAGGGTGCATGGATAGAACTAGATGCGCTGCTCTCCCGCCCGTTCATTCATGCCAGCGGTGTGCAGCTTTACTTGAAAGCGGCCAGTATCGATTCGTCAGACGGACAAACCTCTGACGCGGTTTATGCTTATGTTCGCCGCCGGATGGGCCGCAACTACATGGCGGTGAAGGGCGCATCGCTTGATGACGGGCGCGAAATATTCAGTCCGCCGAAGGTGGCAGTAGATACCAACCGGCTGCAAAAGGCTCACAAATATGGCCTGCGTCCTTTCATGGTTGGCACGCAGCGCGCCAAAGATTTGATGTTGGGCGTCGATGCTCAGGGCGGTCGGATCAAGCTAGAAGGAAGCGGACCTGGTCGTATGCACTGGTACAAGGAGGTGCGCACCGATTACTGGGAACAAATCACCAGCGAGGTGAAGGCACCGCACCGGACTGTACGCAATAAGAAGGTATGGCAGAAGAAGTCAGGAGTACGCAATGAGGCGTTGGATTGCGAAGTATATTCATTGCATGCCGCGCGCAGCATCAAGCTTAATCTTTGGAAGGAAGAACGCTGGCTGGCTGAAGAGTCGCGCATCAGGCAGCCGGATTTGCTGGGAAGTGACGCAGGGATTGAACCTCTGCCGGCATTGGAAAAGACAGCCAAACAAATAGCAATACCCAAAAAGCAACCCGCCCCGAGCGGGTTTTTTAATGCCCAGACGAAGGGCTTTTCCTCAACCAAGTGGTAACTGATGTCTATACCAGCAAACATTACAGCAGGCGATTCAGCCACATGGACCGACGATCCATTTGTTGCAGCTGATAACTCACGTTTGGATTCATCCAAATACATGTTGAGTTATGAGCTGCGCGGGTCAGGCGCACCGATCACACTGGCCGCCGTCCTGAATGGGCTTGGATGGAAGACGAGCATCACGCCAGCGGTGAGTGCGAGTCTGGTATCTGGCGTATGGTTTTGGGCTGCGATTCTTACCGCGACCGGTGAACGGATTACGGTTTCCCGTGGTGAAATTAGCGTCCACCAAGATTTATCAGCCGTAAATTCAGCCGGGTTTGATGGCCGAAGTGATGCAGAAAAAGCGCTATCTGATGCCGAATCTGCGCTGGCCAACCTGCACGCATCGGGGAAGAAAACCAAAAAATATACCATCGGTACGCGTAGCGCAGAGTATTACGATGCCGATAAATTGTTATTAGCCATCAGTTACTGGCGTATCCGGGTATCGAATGAGCGCGCTTCCAAGTCAATCAAAGACGGCTTGGGGAATCCTAAAAATTTAATGGTGCGATTTAGATGAGCGGCTACAAGAAACTGATGGGATGGATCGCACAGCGTGCCTATAAACAATCAGGAACCGCGCCAGCCAAATCTCAGCGCGCTTATGCTGGAGCCGGTGTCGGGCGTCTCACCAGCGACTGGTCGGCACTAACTACCTCTGCTGATTCAGAGATCGTCACCAGTCTGCGCCTATTGCGCGCCAGATCGCGCGAACTAGTTCGTGATAATGAATATGCCAGCAATGCTGTACGCATCGTACAAAACAACGTCATCGGCTGTGGTATCGGCTTACAGGCTCAGGTAGTCAACGGGCAGGGTAAGTTGCAGGACAACATCAATGATGCGATTGAAACAGCCTGGGCGAACTGGTCAGATCGTAAAGTCTGCCACACCGCTGGATTACTTGGGTTTGCCGATATTGAGCGATTGGTGGTCGGTCAGTTGGTTGAGGCTGGCGAAGTATTGGTTCGCAAGATCAAGCGCCCGTTCGGCGGGTCGAAGATCCCGTTCGCACTTGAAGTTATTGAAGCCGATCGCTTGATGGATCAATACCAGACTGCACGCGCACCGAACGGTAACGGCATCCGCATGGGCGTAGAATCGGACGAATGGGGGCGTCCGGTCGCGTACTGGCTGCACCCGAATCATCCGGGTGATTACCAGTTTGCCTCGTTTCAACCATCCAAGTTTTTGCGCGTTCCAGCAGAAGAAATCATCCACTTGTATATCGTGGATCGCGTCCCTCAGACGCGTGGTGTGCCTTGGTTCCATGCCACCCTCAAGCGTATGAATAATATGGCTGGTTACGAGGAAGCTGAGATCGTTGCCGCGCGCGCCTCGGCCAACATCGTTGGTTTTGTGAAGTCGCCTGAAACTGCACCAGGTGATGACGTGCAATCCGGTCAGCGCATCATTGATTCCGAACCAGGGACGTTCAAACAACTGTTGCCCGGTGAGGATTTCATCGGCTTTAACCCTAGTCGCCCAAACTCACAGATGGAACCCTTCATGCGTTTCATGCTGCGTTCCTGCGCAGCGGGAATTGGCATGAGTTACGAATCACTGAGCCGCGACTATTCGCAGAGCAATTATTCCAGCTCACGCCTGGCGTTGTTGGATGACCGGGACTTATGGCGTGTGCTGCAAGGCTTTTTCATTCGCAACTTCCGCGCCGAAATACACAAAGACTGGCTGGAGGCCGCCGTGTTATGCGGCGAGCTGGCGTTCCCAGATTTTTATAGCAACCGTGCAAAGTATGCCGCCGTGCGCTTTAAGCCGCGCGGCTGGAATTGGATCGATCCAACTAAGGAAGTAACCGCCTATCGACTCGCAGTTCGTGCCGGATTTATGACGGTAGCAGATGTAATTGCCAGCACTGGCGGCGGCGTTGATGCCGAAGATGTATTCAAGGCACGCCGGCAGGAGCTGGACATGATGGCTGAGAACGATCTGATATTCGACACCGACCCTGCTCAAGTCACAGATAAAGGACAGGCGCAGCCGTTACCCCCTGCACAAGAGGGTGACGGAGCAGAAGCAGAGCAAACGGAATCACCGGCCCAGGAATCTGTTGAATCTATCGCTGATGGCGATGAAATAACGAAGAAGGATAAATAAATGGCTATTAAACATAAGCTTGAGAAATTAGAGCCGCAACGTCGCGCACTTTCAATGCGCGGGCAGGAGATAAAAGCTGATACCGAATCGCGTACCGTGCGTTTCTCATTCAGCTCGGAAGAGCCTGTCGATATGTGGTATGGAACAGAAATTTTAAGCCATGCACCTGGCGCGGTACGTATCGATCAAAGGCAGCAAACCATGCCGCTGCTATTTAACCATGACCGTGATGACCTGCTTGGCGTGGTCGAGTCAATCGGCGTTGGTGCAGATAAGCGCGGTTATTGCGATGTGCGATTTGGCCGTGATGATCGCGGTGACTGGGCAATGAAACAGTACAACGATGATGTCCTAGTAAACGTCAGTTTCATGTACCGGGTCTTCAAATTTATTGAAGATACTGAAGAGGAAACATACACGGCTATCGATTGGGAGCCGTACGAAATATCACTTGTGACCGTCCCTGCCGACGCATCAGTTGGCAAGGGACGTTCCATCACTGACGAAGCGCAGCCCGTCAGCATCGAATCGCGGAGTAAGTCCGCAACAACCGCAGCACCGGCATCCGCCGATTCTTTAACTTTATCAGGAGACACTGACATGTTTAAACGCAAATTTGTAAAGCAGGACGCAGCAACGGACGGCACCACAGGAGCTTCCAGCGGTAACGGTATTGATCAAAACGCCCTGCGCGTTGAAGCTGCGACCAACGAGCGCCAACGCGCCGCAGAAATCGAAGCATTGTGCCAGGCACATGGCATTGATGCCGACTTGCGTCGCGGCTTGATCCAGCGAGGTGCTAGTGTTGCTGAAGCACGCGGCGCGGTACTTGATATCGTATTGCAGCGCGGTGCAACGCAAAAACCAACGGCCAGTCTGGGTAATGGTCATGCGCCCGATATGAGCGAAGGCGATAAGGGTCGCTACTCAATGCTGCGTGCAATCAATGCAGCCATCTCAAATAACTGGAAAGATGCAGGTTTTGAGTTGGAAGTGTCTAACGACATCGGTAAGCGTATGGGTAAGGATACCAAAGGCTTTTTCATGCCGACGAATATCCCGTTTGCGCAACGCGCTCAATACGCCTCGGGTGCGGCAGCCACCGGCGGATCATTAGTTGCTACCAACCTACTCACTGGTAGCTTTATCGAAGTGCTGCGTAACAAGGCGCGTGTACTGCAGTTGGGCGCTACCGTACTGAGCGGCCTTACTGGAAACGTGGTAATTCCACGCCAGACTGGTGCAGGTAGCACTTACTGGGTTGCCGAGACGGGCGCAGTCGCTGAATCAGAAGCGACTTTTGATCAATTGGCTTTGAGCTTCAAGAGTATTGGAACGAAGTCCGCTATCACTCGCTCGATGTTGATGCAATCTACCCCGGATGTAGAAATGATTGCCCGAGCAGATCTGATCGCGCAACTGGCGCTTGGCATCGATCTGGCTGCATTATCAGGTTTGGGATCAAGCAATCAGCCATTAGGTATCGCAAATACCGCTGGTATCGGATCAGTCGTGGCGGGCACCAACGGTGCGCAGCTCACTATTGATCACCTGATCGCGCTGGAAACAGCAATCGCAACAGCCAATGCGGATGTCGACAATATGGCTTACCTGGCAAATGCAAAATCGGTCGGCTGGCTCAAAGGATTGAAATCCACTACCGGTCAATACCTGTGGACAAATCAGCCAAATGGCGGTCGCGGTGCGACACCTGGTGAAATCAACGGTTATACCGTTGCACGATCCAACCAGGCGCGCGGCAATCTTACCAAGGGAACTTCGGCAGGTATTTGCTCGGAAGTGTTCATGGGTAACTGGTCAGAACTGATTATCGGCGAGTGGGGCGTTCTGGAAATTATGCCTAACCCGTATGACGCAACGCTTTTCCCGCAAGGCGGCGTTCTGCTGCGTGCCATGCAGTCGTGTGATATCGGAGTGCGTCATGCTGCTTCCTTCGCGACTATCTCAGACGCACTGACGTCTTAATCGCAAGCTGGTTAGGGCGCTGAATCTGGCGCCCTTTATTATTTTCAAGGAGTCAATATGTCAATTAAAAATTACATCGTGCGCCCCGGCTTTGTCTACCATACGCAAAACGAGGTAGGGCAGGACATTGTTTGTTCTGAAGGCGAAACCGTCAGTTTACCTGAAGAGGTTGGTGATCAATTGCATCTGCTCGAAGCTGCTGATTCTGCCGTATCCGCGAGCGTTCCGGCAGCACCTGCACCCGAAGTTATCGCAGAAGCGCCTTCAGTAGAGGCTGCATAAATGTTTTTTGAGACCCCCGATAACTTTCTGGATGATTTTGGAGTTCCTTGCAGCAAAGGAGCAATCAATTTTACTGGGCTGCTTGATATGCCAGACCAAACTTTTGACCTGGGCGGTGTGTCGATCCAAAGCAGCGAATACAGCCTCACCTTCCGTACTGGTGACGTGACCTTTCTGAATGGCGATGCTGTATTGGTATCGGGTATCTCATACACCGCAAGAGGACCTGCAAACAAGCTGGATGACGGTGTATTCAGCGCAATTAAGATGAGCAGGTTATGAATAGCAACCGTGAACAGATCGTGGCGCGCATGTCGGCCGCATTGAGCGGTATGTTGCCCAATGCAATCCCGGTATATCGGTCACGCGAACAGGCGTTTTCGCGTGATGAGCTACCCGCTGTCGTTGTGAAGCCTGGAGACGAGGAGACGCTACCTATCAGCGCATCAATGGAAATGTCCCGGCTAAACGTGCATGTGGAAGTCATTGTGCGCGGTGATGTTTGGGATAGCCTTGCTGATCCGATCATTATTGCTGCGCATACACTGCTACTGAGTGATTTACCGCTCACGGCGCTTTGTTCAAAAATTCGCCGGACAACAGCAAAATGGGAACCTCACGAGGCAGATCAAACAGCTGGCGTTCTCACACAAACTTATCACGTGCAGTATCGCAGTCAAACCAATCAGCTATAGGAGCAATCATGCCTAAATACAAATCACCAGATGGCGTTGGAATTAATATCGGCGGAGAACAATTCGATACTGATTCAACAGGTTGTATTACCGTGCCAAATGACAATTATCACACGCTGTTGACGCCTATCGGGTTTGAATTGCAGCCGAGTGAAGGCGTTAATCCAGATCCGATTCCAGTTTCAGTAACAAAAATACCCGTAGCTACTGCTGAAATTCAGATTCCAGTAGATAACGCACAGGCGTAATCAGTTTCTTTTCTCATCTAAGCCCGCCTAATGCGGGCTTTTTTATTGGAGGTTCACAATGTATTTATTTGGCTCAGGCGCACTTTTTGGCATTCCTGTCACCGATGTAAACGGCAATGCGGTTGCTAATCCAACACCGATTCAATTTGGTGGATTGCAAGATGTCTCGCTGGATATTAGTTTCGATATCAAGGAATTGTACGGTCAGCAGCAATTCGCACTCGATGTTGCTCGCGGTAAAGGAAAGATCACAGGCAAGGCTAAAAAAGCTGTGATGAATGGCGCAACACTTAATAATCTGTTTTTCGGAATGACCGCAACAGCCGGAATTTTGAGCAACTATGACGATCTGGTTGGTGCCGTAATACCAGCAACCCCATTCACGGTGACGCCAGTGCTGCCAAATTCTGGTGTATGGGCAACCGATCTTGGCGTGACTGATATCAATGGCCGACCTTATTCACGCGTCCCGTCAGCTCCTGCAACCGGGCAGTATTCAGTATCCGCCGGCGCATACCTGTTTGCCGCTGCCGATACAGGAAAGACAGTATTTATCGCTTGCCAATACACAGCAGCCAGTACCACAGCACAAAAAATCGTTGTTGCCAATCCGCTTATGGGTTCAACGCCGACTTTCCGCGCTGAAATCTACGTCCCGTATGAAGGTAAATCCCTGGTGATTTCTCTTCCCGCCTGCGTATCCAATAAGTTTTCAATTGCGACAAAAATGGATGACTACACCATTCCTGAGTTTGACTTTACCGCCTTTGGCCCGAACGGCACTAGCCCGATGACCATTGCGATGTCTGAATAATCATGGCTAAGATCAAAGGAATTTTATTTGATTTCGGCGGTGAATCGCTCGTGATCCCTCCTATCGCGCTCGGTGCTCTTGAGCAGCTTCAAGATCGAGTCGGTGCATTTACTGGCGATGTGACTGATGGCAAGCAGGTCGGCACGGTTATTGATTCCGCCTATGCAGCACTGCGCCGCAATTACCCGGATATCACGCGTGAGCGGGTTGCCGATTTAATCGATGTTGGGAATATGGCCGAAGTATTTCAGTCGGTCATGGATGTTTCTGGTTTGAGGCGCAAGGCAATCGAATCGGGGGAGATTCCGGGGAATTAGATTGGGATGAGCTCGTGGCCTATGTCTGCTCTAGCACCGGGTGGACATGGGACTACGTGCTTGAAAATGTCGACATTCCCCGCATGGAATCTTTGAATAAATACTGGTCAGATCACCCACCTTTGCAATGGATGGTTGCTGCCTATTTTGATATCAAGCCAAAAGATAAAGCCAATAGCAAAGACGATATCGAACAGTTACTTTCAATGTTCGGGACTAAGTAAAGGAAGATCATGTCAGATAAAGATGTAGAGCTGAAAATTGGCGCAGATGGATCGCAGGCTGAAGCTGAATTTGCAAAAGTAGGCAGCGCTGCCGAAAAGGCTGGTCAGCGCATTCAGGAAACCATCCGGGAGGCCAGTTACAACATGGCTTCCAGTACAAAAGCCGCGACCGAGCAAATGAGCTCTCACTTTTCTAAGCTGACTGATAGTTTTGCAAGCGTCAATAAAATGCTCGGCGCTTTTACTGCTGTATTGGCCGGCGGTGCGGCTTTTAAGTCCGGCATCGATGAGAGCAATAAGCTCACCGGCGAGGCGATGAAACTGGGTAAGCAGCTCGGTATTACGGCAACTGAAGCATCTGTCTTGAATGTCGCCCTAGGCGATGTGTATGTTGAAACAGATACGATGCTGGCAGCCAACCAGAAGCTGACAAAAACACTAGGCACCAACGAAAAGGCATTCAAAGATTTGGGCGTTGCAACCCGCGACCAGAACGGTAATTTTCGCAGCTCTTTGGATATTATGCTTGATACCAATGCGCACCTTTTGACTTTTAAAGAAGGCATCGACCGAAACATAGAAGGCCAGAAAATTTATGGCAAACAGTGGGCGGAAGTTCAAGGGATTCTGAAACTCACGACAGCAGGCATGGACGATGCTCGTAAAAAATGCGATGAACTAGGCCTTGTTGTTGGCAAGGAGAATGTTGCCGCAACAATTGCCTATAAAGCATCTATGAATGATGTTGGGGATGTTTTAAGCGCGCTTAAAAAGTCAATTGGTGATGCGCTTATTCCAATTCTAACCGACTTGGGAAACTGGTTTTCTGATTATGGCCCGCAAGCCGTGCTTGTTATGAAGGGCGCAATTGGCGGTCTTGCAGCTGTTTTCTACGGCCTGAAAATGGCGGTTGAGATCGTATGGGAAGTGATTAAGGTATTTGTTCAGACTGCTGTTATTCAATTGATGCGATTTGCCGACTCCGCCAGCAAGGCACTTGAGTTTGATTTTGAAGGCGCGAAAGCTGCCTGGAAAACGGGCGGCGATGCGATTGCTGATAATTTTGGCGAGGCGCTGGACTGGATAACGGCGAAGGCTGAGGCCAACCGCGACAAGATGATAAATCTATTTGCTGCACCTACTGCAACCACTAAAAAAAGCGGCGGCGAAAGCTCTGACGGCGGCGCAGAGAAAAAGAAAAAAGCGGAATCGAAAATGCCTGAATGGAAAGCAGAGTTGGAGGCTCGAAAGGAAATTGAAGGGCAGTTCTTCAAAAATTCTTTGGCAGAAGATGAAGCGTTTTGGCAACAGAAATTACTTGCCGCAAAAGGTAATGCAAAAGAAGAGATTGCAGTTAAGCACGAGCTGTTTGCCATTCATAAGACGCTCGCCGTGCAAAAATTTACCGATGAAATGGATGGCCTAAAAGCCGAAGAGTCTGCTGCCAAGGCTGGAAGCCTAAAGCGCATTGATCTTGCAGCGCAGGTGGCAACGCGCGTCGGCGAAACCTACGGGTATGAGTCACGCGAGTATATGGCTGCAATAAAAGAAGTGCAGAAAACCGCTGAAGAATGGAATAAAGAACAAGAAAAGCTTGAGGCGATGAAGATCCAGCGCACCAGAGATCATCAGCTATCCGAGATCAGCATGGAGCGCGATCGATTAGCCATGATGAAAAACCTCGGACAGATTTCAGATCAAGAGGAAATTGCTGCATTGAAAGCTTTGGAAGAGAAAAAATTCCAGATTGAAGTCCTGGCGCAGCAGGACAAAATTGCGCTACTCAAGGATGACCAAGTGGCGCAGCAACAGTCGCTTGATGAGTTGGCAAAAATGCAAGAAAAGCATGATGCCGATATGGGAAAGCTAGATACGCAGCGAGTGTTGGCTGTTAAAAAGTCATGGGATACCATGCTTGGAGCTGTATCCGGCGCATTTGAACAATCACTAAACGGGATGATTCAGGGTACGCAAACTTTCCAGAAGTCCATGGCAAACATAGGTCAGGCAATACTGGCCGAATTTATCAAGATGGGTGTCAAGAAAGCTACGACCTGGGTTGCGAATGAACTGACTATGACCACCGCAACCGTTGCCGGAACCACTGCGCGCGGTGCAGCTGAAACGGCAAGCGCGACAGAATCAATGGCTGTTGGCGGCATGACCTCGATCAAAAGCATATTAAATTCAGCCTGGGAAACCATGGCGAACGTGTATAAATCCATTGCTGCAATCCCTGTAGTCGGCCCCGTGATGGCACCTATGATGGCGGGTGCTGCGTTCGGTGTAGTGGCTGGCGTAGCCGGGAAAATCGCCTCATCGGCGGGCGGCGAATGGCAAGTTCCTGCTGATCGTCTGAATCTGGTTCATAAAGACGAAACCATCTTGCCCGCCCATATCGCCGAGCCGTTGCGCAATATGGTTACCGGCGGCGGTAACTTTGGAGCTGGAGGCGGCCATACCATCCATATCAGCGCAACAGACACTCAGGACGTACTGCGATCACTGCAAAAAGGCGGCGCTTTACAAAAGGCTTTGACCGACCTTAATCGCAACTTCACTTTCCCTAAATAATTATGGGACAGTCAATTTTTCCAGCATTGCCCGGGTTGACGATGGAGACGCAAGTTTCCCCTCGTTTCAATACCAAGATTAACGCCGCCGTATCTGGATTTGAGGTGCGCGCAGCTTATATGGTTTCCCCTTTGTGGAAATTCACGTTCAAGTACGAATTTATTCGTGACGACGCAACGAATGAGCTGAAAACACTGCTTGGGTTTTTCAATGCCCGGCTCGGATCGTTCGATTCGTTCTTGTACTCCAGCCCGATAGATAACTCAGTCACCGCGCAATCATTTGGCACCGGCAACGGATCTGCAACATCGTTCCAGTTGGTACGCGCTTACGGCGGGTTTACTGAGCCGGTGCAAAACCTGAATGGTGCGCCGTCTATCTATGTGAATGGGGTTATGACTTCCTGCACGATAAGCGGCACAGGATCGGTGCTATTCGCCGCACCACCGGCAAATGGCGCGGTCCTGACGTGGACCGGTGCGTTTTATTACCGTTGCCGATTTATGGCCGATACCATCGATGCTCTGCAATTTTTGCAGAAGCACTACAGCATGAACAAATTGGAAATCGTCGGAAGCCCGATGAATAAGGTTTAAAGATGAAAGCCGCTTCCGCTGCAACCATAGCAATTCTCGCCGGTAATCAGTTCATGATGGCCGAACTGTACTCGCTGACGCTGCTCACAGGGGTTGTGCTGCGCTTCACGGATGCCGACGGTGATCTTGCCTACAACGGCAATATCTACGCCGCCACCAGCCCAAAGATCATGCGTGACCGGACAAAACTGACGGTTGGGATTAGCGTAGACACGATGAGCGTCACGATGTTTTGCGGGGCGAACGATTTCATCCAGGGCGTGCCGATTCCTCAGTTCGTCAATAACGGCGGGTTTGATGGCGCGCGCCTTAAAGTTGATCGCGTTTTTATGGCAACTTATGGCGATACATCGGCGGGCGTGGTTAATATTTTCACCGGCACGATTTCGGACGTTACGCCATCGCGCACTCAGATATTGCTCACGGTCAGCTCAGATATGCAGCTGCTCAACATCCCGATGCCGCGAAACGTGTATGCACCGGCCTGTTCGCATAGCCTGTATGACTCTGCGTGTGGCGCGGTCAAAGCTAGTTTTGGCGCAACTTCAGCCTGCACGGCTGGCACGACTACGCTACAGGTTCACAGTGCGCTTGCTCAGGCAGATGGATATTTTGACACCGGAACAATCACATTCAGCAGCGGACAGAACGCGGGTGCAACGCGCACGATCAAGAGCTACGCCGGCGGTGTGATCACGATGTCGACGCCGCTTTATTTCGTGCCCGCCACCGGTGATGCATTCACCGCTTATGCTGGATGCGACAAGACGCAGGCGACTTGCGCAAACAAATTCAACCGCGTGATCAGCTTCCGTGGATTCCCATTTATACCTGTTCCAGAGGCCAGCGTATGAGCGCCCAAACGCGTCAGGCGATCATCGACGAGACCGTCACATGGTTGCGTACGCCTTATCACCACATGGCAGCGATCAAGGGCGCTGGTGTGGACTGTGCGCAGATACTCATCGAGGTGTATGCCGCCGTCGGGTTGGCAGAAAAACCAGATATCGGGAATTACTCACCGGACTGGATGCTGCATCGATCTGAAGAGGTGTATCTGGGCTGGTTAGAAAAATACTGCATCGAAGTCGAAGCGCCAAAGATGGGCGATATCGTCATGTTTAAGTTTGGCCGGTGTTTTTCGCATTCCGGCATCGTCACAGAATGGCCGCGCCTGATCCATGCGCAGCGCGAGGACGGATGCTGCTATGCGGACGCAGGACAAGGAAATCTCGCAGATCGCGAGGTTCGATTCTTCTCATTTTTTGGTAAGTTAGCATGAGCGGTGGAAATAAGACAATCTCAACCTCAGACGTTCGCCTGGGCGGGTTGCAGATACAGAACACCGGTTATGGTGTTTGTATTCCGATCCTGTACGGCACGAACCGTGCAAAGCCGAATCTGATTGAATACACGAATTTCATTGCCACCCCGCACACGACGACATCGAGCGCAGGCGGGAAGGGCGGTGGCGTCACTACGTCAAACACGACATTTTCTTATACGGCGGCAGTGATACTCGGCATCTGCGAGGGTCCAGTAGCTGCTTTTGGTCGCCTGTGGCTGGATAAAAACTCACCGGTCGCGCCATCACAATACGGTCTGAGCATGTTCGGCGGGAGTTATCCGCAAACGCCTTGGTCATGGATGACGACTTACAACCCGTCTCGCGCTATCGGTTATCAAGGCATCGCCTATGCCGCCTGCGGAAATTACAGTCTGGGCAGCAACGCATCGATCGGCAATCACAGCTTTGAAGTGACCGGCACCGGAACGCTGCGAAATGGCTATGACGTGAACGCCATCGATGTCATCGCAGATTTTTTGAATAACGCGAACTATGGTGCGATGTTCCCGTACCTGGGCGATACCACGGCAGCATGGAATTATTGTCAGGCAAACGGCGTATTCATCAGCCCGATCCTCGATACACAGCAACCCGCGCAGCAATGGCTGACGCAGTTTGCCAAGATAGCGAATGCCGGTCTTGTGTGGAGCAGTGGATTGCTCAAGATCGTTCCTTATGGCGATCAGGCTGTCACCGGCAATGGCGCGACCTATACCCCGTCAGTCACACCGATTTATGACCTGACGGACGATGATTTTCAGGATAGTAACGGTGATCCTGTCACGGTTACACGCAAGCGTCAGGCAGATGCATTTAACTCGGTGCAAGTAGAATATTTGAACCGAAATAATTATTACAACATTGAGCCAGCCACTGTCACCGACATGGCAAATATCGAGGCGTACGGGCTTCGAGCTATGGCTTCAGTGTCATTGCATGAAATATGCGTGCCAACCGTGGCAAAACAGGTCGCGCAGGCATTCTTGCAGCGTGAGTTGTATGTGCGTAATACCTACACGTTTATTCTGACGTGGAAATATTGCCTGCTTGAACCGATGGATGTAGTGAGCCTGACAGATGTTGCGCTTGGGCTGAGCTTTACGCCGGTGCGCATCGTCTCGATCGAAGAGAATTATGACGGCCTACTGACGATTACCGCCGAAGAAATGCCCTATGGCGTGTCGCAGCCAGCGCATTATCCGCACACGGGCGGCACAGGCTATTCGCCCAGCAACAACGTCACCGGCGGTCCGGTGAACACCCCTGTCATTTTTGAGCCGCCAAACGTGATGAGCGCGCCAAATCTTGAGGTCTGGATGGCGGTCAGTGGCGGCACGGACTGGGGCGGCTGTAATGTGTGGGTCAGCGAAGATAACGCGACCTACCGGAATATCGGCAGAATCACCAGCCCTGCGCGACACGGCGTTCTCTCGGCCAGCCTTGCTGGTGGCGTTGATCCGGACACAACGCATACGCTATCGGTTGATATGTCAGCCAGTCGCAGCCAGTTGTTATCTGGCACACAGGCAGACGCGGATAGTCTGAAAACATTGATGTGGGTCGATGGTGAGCTGATGTCATATCAGAACGCTACACTGACTGCCGCATACTATTACGACCTGACTTATTTACGCCGGGGTGTGGACGGAACTGCAATCGGTGTTCATGCCGTTAATTCGCAGTTTGCGCGTCTCGATGATGCGATTTTCAAATATGTTGTGCCGGTCGGCATGGTTGGCCTGCCTGTATGGGTGAAGTTCGCCAGTTTCAATTCATTTGGCGGCGGCGTTCAATCGCTGGCGGATTGCACGGCTTACAACTACACCATACTTGGGAATCGCCCCGTTGGTCTGACGGCAATCACCGCGACCGGTGGAATGTTCCTAAACGACTTATCGTGGACATTCGGCGCTGTACAGCGCGACCGAGACTACACCGAGATCATTGGCAGCACGACAAACGACCGCACCACAGCAACCACGCTGACCGCATCGAAAAGCCCGACGGCGAACTGGAAACATACCGGACTGACGCCTGCTCAGACTTGGTTTTACTGGGCGCGGACTGTTGATAACTCGGGAAATACCTCTGGCTGGTATCCAGCCAGCGCAATAGGCGGGGTGGCTTGTTCGCCATCCGCCGATCCTTCCGCTCTGATGACGCAGCTGACCGGTGCGCTCGATGTCGCTCAACTCAGTCCGACTCTTGGGAATAATTTTCTTGCTGGAACTGTTGGCGGCGTAGCAACTGTCGGCCTTAACGGAAACATGGTCGTAGATGGCTCGATAGTTGGTCGCAGTATTAAGGCCGGCACTGTTACGGCTACTGAAATAAACGGCACAAATCTGTCAGTCAGCGGATCACTAGCCGGTGCGGACATTACTGGGTCAACCGGGACGTTTGCAGGGATGTTGTCAGCAGGGACTTTGAGTAGCGTGGTTTACGCAACCCAAGTTTTTTCACCGGGAACTTACACTATTTCCGTTCCTGTTGGCTTCACCTCATTGAGAATTACATTTGTTGCCGGCGGCGGTGGCGGCGGTCCAGGATCGGATATTACCCGAACAGGGGCTGGTGGCGGTGGCGGTGCAGGACAGGTTATTACGGCGTTTTTTAATGGACTAACCGCAGGAACCAGCTACACGCTTGTCGTTGGAGGTGGCGGGATTGGAAGTGGGACATATGTAGACTATCCATTTTCATACAGCGACGTTCCTGGTCAGTCTGGTGGAGATACAGGTATTGCAGCATTAGCTACCGCAACAGGCGGAACGGGAGGGCATAGCCCATTCGGCGGGGTTTCTGGAAAAGGAGCAGGTGGCAGTATTGGCGGATCAGCTGCCGCCAGCACTTCAATTGGCGGAAAAGGCGGAAACTCTGCATACGGGATCGGTGGTAATGGCGGAACCGGAACATCTGGAGCTAGCGCATCTGGATTTGGTGCTGGTGGTGGCGGTGGCGGTGGCGGCGGAAGAGGAGTTGGCGGGAATGGCTCGCCTGGCAAGGCGGTTGTAGAATTCTTTAATCCGAATGGAGTTGTGCTAAGACAAGAATTCAGCGACCTAATGGCAAGAATTGCTGCATTCAATGCCTCACAGTTAACTCATGGATTAGTGCAAATATGAGCATCCTACAGGAAATCAAAATATTACCTGATGGCCGTTTGGTTGAGTTTCATGTCCCGACTGAGTTTCACCTTGATATGCAGACCAATCACATGCAAATCATCGTCGAGTCATACGAAACCGAAGAGGCCGCGCGCAATCGCACGATGTCATCGGCAAAATCAGTAGTCGATATTCCGCTTCCTGATTGGTCGCCAGTGTACGCGGATAACCTGCTTAATTTCGTTCATGCCGATCCGGCATGGTCAGCGGCAACAATCATTCCTTAAAAGAGAAAGATCAATATGACAACAACCCGCGTTATCAGCAACGCAGGGGCAGCATTAACGCGCCCCGATGGATCGCCACTGGCCTTCACTCAAATATCGTTCGCGCTGGTCAGCGCCGCCGGTGCACCTTGCGACGCATTCGACGCGATCGATAGCAGTCGAATCGTCGGCACCGTGTCCGCAACCACCGATGCATCCGGATTTTTTTCGGCAGCACTATGGCCAAATGATCGCGGCACCACGACGACGCAATACG
>Ga0208103_1000197_pt1 | contig 28771 bp, 24 predicted proteins | sample CryBogmetaGMA75M_FD_184550 | JGI IMG/M metagenome (GOLD analysis project Ga0208103, IMG submission 184550) | Freshwater microbial communities from Crystal Bog, Wisconsin, USA - MA7.5M (SPAdes) | ecosystem: Environmental > Aquatic > Freshwater > Lake | place: Crystal Bog, Wisconsin, USA... | reverse complement strand
CCCCAACTGATCGTGGATTTCCCGGGCGAACTCTTTCCTCTGCTCCTCACGCACGGATTGAAGCCGCCCAGCAAAGGCGCGTAACTGTTGATGTGATGCCTTTAGTGCTTCCTCCGCCCGCTTGCGCTCGGTGATGTCATACATGAACACCAGAAGGTGATTTTCACCTTCAGAATAGAAAGAAGAGAACCTAATGCTAAGCCAGACGTCCTTCCCGAAACTTGTTGCGACGAGGGGCTCTATTCGTTGTTCGGTGCCGGTACGAAGTGTTTTCACTGCCAATTCATACATCTCTGACTTTTTCCAGGATTGGATTTGATGGAAGTTTTGTTCCAGAAGTCCGGCCACATTCGTCCCGACTATCTTCGCAACAGCATCATTGGCGTATGTGCACTGGCCCGACTCCTTGTACGTCAAGATGCCGATAGAAGAAGTATTAAGGATCGTTTTGTTAAATTCTAGCGCCTCAAGAATCCTGTTCTCGCTCTCCCGCAGCGCCTCCTCCGCCAGCTTGCGCTTGGTGATGTCCTGAACAGCACCGTAAAGTCGTAAGCCTCCTGGAGCTTTCTCATCAGCAATCAACTGCATGTGGTTCTTGATCCACTTTATGCTTCCTTCTTTTGTCAGAATACGAAAATCGCCGGAATTCTTCGAAAGGGCTTTAAGGCTTTCTATCTGCTCTTCAGCTATGGTAATATCTTCATGGTGGATAGTGGACATAATCCAGCATGCTTTTCCCTTAAAGTCGTCTAATGGATACCCTGTCACTATTGTAAACCCACCGGTTACCCAGTCAACGACATACGGGCCGTCATCAGTATGAATACACGAGTAAATGAAATCAGGGATAATCTGGGACATCATTCTATAGCGGGACTCTGATGCCTGCAAAGCCTCCTCCGCCCGCTTGCGTTCGGTGATGTCGTTGTATAAGACTTGAAATTGTCTTTCACCGTTCCAAAGTACTTTTTTGCGGAAGACATTGAGATGGCGGACTTCACCATCTTTCCTTACGATGCTTATGTCGTATTCGGACGGGTCATAATCACCTCGTTTTCTTTTTTCCCTTCTTATCTGGAACTCGGCAAAACTCTCCGGGGTATAGCGCTTTACTACAGGGGTTGCTCTCATCTCATCAATGCTGTCGTAGCCATAGATATCCAGAATAGCCCGGTTGGCATAAATTGTCTCACCTTCTATGGTCACGATGCGCACCCCTAGCGGGGAGTCACGCAGAGAACGGCGGAAGTTTTCTTCACTTTCCCGCAGCTCCTCCTCCACCTGCTTGCGTTCGGTGATATCCTGCACCGTACCGTAAAGCCCCGTAACCCGTCCATGGTTGTCATACGCCGCGCCGCCAAATGCGTCCACCCATCGGGTGGCGCCGTCCGGGCGGATCAGTTCCAGCTCAAGCTGATAAGGTGCACCGGTTTCCAGTGCTTTTTTGACGGCTTCTTTCAGACGATCCCAGCTTTCTGGAGCATAAATGTTGGGGTGTTCTGCATATGTGGGTGCTGGAAACATCGGGTCGAGTCCTGCAATACGGTAAAGCTCCTCCGTCCAGGTGACTGTGTCAGTGTCGGCTTTCCAATGCCAGATACCTATATGTGCCAGTCGATGGGCATCTCTCAGTTGTTCCTGGCTTTTCTTCAACGACTCCTCCGCCCGCTTGCGCTCGGTGATGTCCACTCCGATCCCTCCGATGTACTTTTTTCCGGACGAATCATGCAGAGGGATCTTGAAGTTCCACCAGTGGCAAAGTCCTCCATCGGGGTTTGGGGTTGTCTCCGTTACCTCTATCGTGCGGCCGGCCGTCAGCACGGCTTGGTCGTGCTTCCAGAACTCCTCAGCCACCTCCCGAGGCCAGAGATCGAAATGAGTTTTGCCCAGCCAATCTGCCGACCGGACTCCAAATCGGTTCTCATAGGTTTTGCTTATATACACGTAACGGCCCTGTTCATCCTTCATCCAGGCGATTGTAGGGCTGTTGTCCATGAAGAGCCGGAAGCGTTCCTCGCTATCATGCAGCGCCGCCGCCGCCAGCTTGCGCTCGGTGATGTCGCGGGCCATGCCATGCACGATGGGAACGGCCCTGCCTTCGGCCCGTAAAATGTTGTTGTATTCCAAGTGGCGGGTTTCGCCGCCAGCGGTTCGTATCCGCATGATGCCGCTTGCCCGTCCCTGACTTTGTATCTCTTTCAGATACGCACCGAACCGGTTACGTACCTCTGGGGCAAGAAAATCTCTCAGATGCATGTTCAGCAGCGATTCACGGGAATACCCCGATAACCTGACCGCCGCCTCATTCACGGAGAGCAGCTTTCCTTCCGGGTCGTGGGTGAAGATCAGATCCTGGCTGTTCTCGACCATGTCGCGGAAGCTCTCCTCCCTCTCGCGCAGCGCCTCTTCTACCTGCTTAAGGTCGGCTTCCGATTGCTCCAGTTTCGCAACTCTCTGTCTTAGAGAAACCAGTTCCTGAATCAATGCCTGTTTTTTCTTGGATTGATCTTTCATCATAATCATTCACGATCTGCCAAAAAAACAAAACCCCGTTTTCTTCTGAAGAACGGGGTTTCAGTAATCAGCCCATGGCACCCTCAAACATGGTTAAAGGGTTTTAAACTTTTTGTGTGGACTACTTTTAGACTAAATTTATTACTATCATGACTTCCATGAGAAATCTACCATAAAAACAAAACGTGGCAAGTTAGTGACTGCAAGAAGTTAAATAGGTCGTGAATCTGGTCGGGACTCAACCCGTTTTGAGCGGTTTAGATGGGTTTAAAAATGTAATAAACTTGGGAATAAGGCTTTACCATCGAAATTTAAGACAGCTTACCCTTCTTTTGTTCATACATCAACACATCGGCATGGGACATCAACTCATCAATGGTCGAAGGATTTTCGGGATCGTTGTAAGCCATACCGACACTCATCGAGAAAGAGTAATCCCTGTTTTCACGGCCATTATTTATGCCGATCTGATACTGCAAACGATCTTCGACAATTCTCGAATCTTCGATCTTGACCCCCACGGCCAGGACAGAAAATTCGTCGCCGCCGACACGGGCAATAATGTCCGCGTCCCGAAAGACTTTTTTAAGAACGTTGGCGGCCTCCATGAGTGCTTCATCCCCTTTTTTATGGCCTAAATTGTCGTTGATCCATTTCATGCCATCCAGGTCGGCAAACAAAAGCAGCAACCCGATCTTTGTTCTTGTAGCGATCTTCAACTGCTGCTCGGCAAGGGCCAGGAACCCTCTTCGGTTATATAACCCGGTTAATGGATCGGTTAAGGAGAGGGTCAGAATCTCTTCTTGCATCTTCTTGTGGTCGGTGATGTCCATCGAATTACCCAGGATGGCCGGCCGGCCCTCATGTAAAATGGACGTAACGGTCTCCATAATCCATCGGGTTTCTCCCTGTTTCGTGATAATCCTGTATTCATAAGGGGAACTCATTTCGCCACGCAGCATGGCCTTGGCATTTTGTCTTACTTTTTCCCTGTCTTCCGGGTCGACTATTAGATCCGCTTTCTGATCTAACAGCTCCTCCCTTGTATAGCCTGCATAGGATGCCGCATTGGAATTAATGAAACGGAAATTCCCGTTCTGCACCACATAAACACCAGCCATGGATTTTTCAGCAAGCGTCTTGTAAAGTTCCTCGCTTTGCCGAATGGCCTCTTTGGATCTGTCTATGGCATATATAACGCCTGAAAAAACCACAATTAAAAAGCATACGAAAATCGTTGCCAGGATACCGATCAATTTGTAAATCCTGATACGATCTGTCGGGGTCAGAAGCACAATCGACCATCCGTCGCTGTCAATCACCTTCCTGGAAACGAAATAATCATTTCCTTCTAAAGTGACTTCCGCACCATCGGCAATTTCCTTTTCAATAACGGCTTCAAAGTGCTTATTGCCGAATTGCTGGGAAGCAATCAATTTTTCGTGTGTTGTTTTGTCTAACGGCCAGAGACTTTTTAGAACCATTGCCGGTGTGCTGGAAAGAAAAATAATGCCGTCACGGCTGATGAGAAAGCAAAAGGGGTATTTGCTGAACAAGGTCTTAAGCTCGTCAATATCCTTTTTCATCGTGACCACACCAACCACTTTACCTAAATGGTTCTGAACCGGGTAGCTTGCATAGAATCCTCTCTTTCCGGAAGTAATTCCCAGCGCAAAATAACGATAGGGATTGCCTCTGAATGCTTCCTGAAAGTAAGGGCGAAAACGATAGGATTTCCCCACAAAGCTGTCCGGATCGTTCCGGTTGGAGGATGCCACAGTCGTGCCATCAGCATCCATCAGGTAGGAGACTGATGCGTTTAAGGCGGAATTGTATCTGTCTAACGCGCTATTGGCCTGTTCGATATCCCGTTCCTCTTTTGATAGCAGTGCGGGAGCGATCCATGGAGAACCGGCCAAGGATTTAACGGCCTCTTCAAATTTATTTAATGTAGAGGATACATAGACGGACAGGGTTAATGCTGAAGCTCGGCTTTCTCCGATGATTTCCTGCCGGGCTGTATTGTCAAGATAGTCCGTTGCAAACCAGCCGGCAACAGCGACGACAAGCAGAAGAATAATCAGTAACGAATAAAGAAAGCGCCTCTTACTCAAGTGCAATATCTCCCAGGTAGGTAAAGCCACATCGTTGATAAGAACTCGCTTCTTCGAGTTGAAAGCATACGATGAGCGGCCTTGTGAGTCAATGAAATATTGACCCCCGAATTACCTCACATTAAATGTTACCCAAGGGGGTGAATAAACTGGACAGGAAATAGGGACAGCTGTCCCTATTTTGTATTATGCCGCTGTTTTCAGACTGACATGCATGCCTGCCCTCGTGGCAAGAGTGACAAGCATTTCGAGGCTAAATCGCTCCCATTTTCCTCTAATCAGGTCGGATACCCTGGACTGACTGATACAAAGAATTTTCGCAGCATTGGCCTGCGTCAGTTTCCTGGTTTCGATGAACTTGCGAAGTTTGGCCATAAGAGCAGCACGCATCTGAAGTATGGAGGCCTCTTCTGGAGAATATCCCAGATCAATAAATACGTTGCCGGAAGATTTAATAATGGCTTTGCTCATAGCTTATCCTCCAATTTGTTTGTAACGTTGGCGGGCCAACTCAATATCTTGTTTACCTGTTTTTCTCGTTTTCTTTTGAAAGGCATGAAGTACATAAATCACTTCGTGAAGCTTGGCGACATAGATAACCCGCCACTCCCCAAGAAGATGAATGCGAATTTCTTTAACGCCAGAGCCGACAACCTTCATCGGCTTCCAGTCGCTTGGTTCAAGTCCTGACTGAACCGCGTGGAGTTCAAATCCAGCGGCCCGCCTTGCTTCATCAGGGAAGTTACGGAGATCGTCGAGACTCGATCCCACGAATTTCAACTGCTTCATCTCCATGGAGGCATTATATAAGTTTTTATATATTTGGCAAGATTAATTTTACAGTCGAATTTTTACCGATAAACGCAAATTACCAGTTAAAGTCTTGAACTTTTAAGCACGAAGGGAAATTGTTGAATACGGGAAGAAAAAAATAGACGTATCGGTCGATATGACACCTTAATAATGAAATGATATATTGAAACCTTTGAAAAAGGTTACCTCTTTGTCATTCCCACCCCCGATAAGGACATTCGAGAGCAGGCTCCGGTGGGAATCCATAAGGTGTAGAAAATACTAGATTCCCGTTTCCACGGGAATGACCATTAAACCCATTCATCGCGAAATTCAAAGGTCTCATACTAAGGAATACATTGATAGGAATGGCAACGTCTCTCACAGAAATAAAAAGGGGCTAACCATGATGGTTAACCCCCTTGATTTTAAATGGTGGGTCAGGGCAGAATCTAACTGCCGACACCTGGATTTTCAGACGAAAAATAGCAATAGTGAGGAAGTCGGGAAGATTTTTATAAATAATGGTGGCTTCCTTCCTGAAACTGTTAAAACTGATTTCACAATAGGCATACAAAAATTCTCATGGCAATAATCGAGATGCAACACCAGGAAAAATCTGATATGTGAAAACAAAATATTATAGCACGGCAGTGACACCGTGCAGCAAACGGAGAAAGGCCTCTGTATCATGGGGAGAAGCAAGCATGGCTCAAGAAACGGGGAACCCCTGCTCAAGTAGAACTTTTATTTCAACTGTGGTAAATGTCCAAGGGACAAGTGAGGAAATAAAATGCCACTCATGGGTTGGAAGAATCTGACAAGAAGTTGTTCGTTCAGTGGACAGGGGCAACACCCTATAGCGGCTTATTCTGAGTTTATGCCGCCTATCCATTTGGGCTGTAGGCCTTACGGTGGAAGAATATACGACTTCTTCTCTGAAGAGAACCCTTATGGTTTCCCGGTCACAGAGGTTGAAGAGTATTACGAATTGCGTCCGGGGCTGGAAAATATCGCCCATCAGGTTCTGGAGTCTCTGGTTCATCTGGCTCGCGGGGAACCCACTAAACACCTTGCCAAGAACAAACTAGTCAATAACCCCTACTGGCCCCCGGAGCTTGCTAAGCAGGCAGGAGCGTTAAATCATGAACGCTTCGTTTTGCTTCTGCCGCTTGCTCTTTCTCTCACCCATGACGACAAGGGCAGGAGACGTTGGACATTCCTTGGTGGCAGTGAGCGGGGGCCCGTCCGTCCTTTCTGGAAGAGTTTTTTCATCTCTGACGGCAGTGAGCTCCCATCAGAAAGAGCAATGGATTTTATTAGAACTCTTCTCCATGCTGCCTACGGCGAACCTTTCGAGAAATTATCTGATCTCCATGGTATCGGCTTTCGCATTTTTGTTGAGGATGATGATCCACATAATAATCTGCGGCCAGTCTGGGCATCGCCCTTGATCTGGCGCCGGGGAATGTCATTAAAAGGTGTTAAATATCTCTTGAGCTTCGAACCATTCGAGGGACTTCCAGCGGATTTGAAAAGGGCCTATTTCGGGGGGGAACTAAACTTGTTGCCTTTCCCGGGCAGCTTGCTTTTTTGGGGTATCCCCGGTTATATCAAAATGCAACGTGAATTAACGATGGCCAACCAAATTCCCTTGTTGAGTCTTGTGGAGCGTCATGAATCTCCTTATGGACTTCGTGTGCCTCAATCCGGCTGGATGCATATACCACGGCTCAACCATCTCTTGCCCAATGAAGACTTCGGACCGATTAGAAGTACCTTCCAGCGAACCCATCGCTGGGCAAAGGTGCACCGTTACGAAGATGAGCTTGCGACTCCCGGACGTCAGGATCATATCGCCAACGTGCTTTTCAGCACGAATCCAAAAGACCTGGATCTGTATGGCAAACCCATGGCGCGCAACAGCCAGATCTGGACTCAGGACTATCAGCTATTGCTCGATGGCCCAGATGCTACGAGAGCCGAAATTAATGCTGCCATCAAGACAGTCAATCAAGGTGGTCTGTTCGGATACAGATTTCAATATCCACCGATGTGCATAGGATCATACCAAGTCTACTGGCATCGCCCTCTCATAGCGTACGTGCCCCACAATACGGATAAGCCAGCCGTATTACATGACACTCTTATGGGATATCTTACTGCCTATAACGCAAAGCAGCGTGTTGATTTAGATCATCCAATCGAACTCTGGCCGAGCCTTTACAGACGAAACGCGCATATGGCCGTCATTGAACTTTTCAAAGATAAAAAACATGAGTGGAAAACAGTTACAAGAGCGCTGAATCTGTTGGAAGCGCACGAACTCATCGGCAATAGAAAGCTTCCTTGCACTTTTGCAAGACAGATATTGATGCTGCCAGAAAATATGACCCTTGATGCATGGCTCGAATCTTTGCCGGAGATTGCGGGCAATAAAGAAAAAGGTCAAATGCTTGCCAATCAATTACATGATCAGATCGAACACAAAAAGCCGATTCTGCCAATTTCGGGAAGAAAAAGACTGCCGGCCTCGCTGACTTTTGGCTGTACTGCTGTTCGTTCTTTTGAAGCGCGATATTGGAAGGATATCCTTCATCTATCGACCGGTGAATATACGAATACAGCCAATTCTGACTGCATCCTGGACACTGTGACTCAAAGGATGTTGAAGCATCATCATCGAGACCTGGAAGGGCTTGGGGATTACTTGCTTACTTACTATAGGCGGGTCATCGCTGAATGTGGCATGCAGGGAAAAGCACTGGTCGGAGACCTACCTTTCCGATGGAAAACTGATTTTGACTTTGACTGGTGGGGAGGTTGGGCAAATGACCAGTTGGGGCGGCTTGAGGAACGAAATCTCGTGATCGTGATTCCAGGACGTGATCGCCATCGGGCGGTTATCATGGCGGATCATTATGACACGGCATACATGGAAGATATTTATTATAAGGAGCAAGGTGGTTCCGGCGCGCGTCTTGCGTCGGCCGGGGCAGATGATAACCACTCCGCAACCGCTGCGCTGATGCGTGCTGCTCCGATCTTTTGCAAACTCAGCCGGGAGGGAAAGCTCGGTTGCGACATCTGGCTTATTCATCTGACCGGCGAGGAATTTCCATCAGACTGTCTCGGAGCACGCAATCTCTGCCAACAGCTTATAGAGGGTACATTGAAATTACGCTTATCAAAGGATAAAGAAAAAGCTCTGTCAGATGTTCAAATTCAGGGCGCGTTTATTCTTGATATGGTTGCACATAACAATGACAGTGAACGTGACAAATTTCAAATATCTCCGGGAATGGGAGAGGAATCGGTATGGTTAGCTTATCAAGCCCATATGGCCAATGAAATATGGAACGCCTCTACTGATATTTGGAATATGAGGCCGTCCCGTCGCAGATGTACTCGAGGAAAGCGAAGTTCTGATGAAAAGACGGTCCCGGAAATTGCGTTACATCTGAAACTTGATGGTGAAATTCGTTTACCTCGTGATCCCAAGAGTACGCTTTATAATACAGATGCCCAGATCTTCTCTGATGCAGGTATACCGGTAGTTCTTTTCATGGAGAATTATGACATCAGCCGTCACGGATATCATGATAGCCATGATACGATGACCAACATTGACCTTGACTATGGAGCTGCCGTGACAGCAATTGCCATCGAAGCCGTCTCCCGAGCAGCTACCGAAGAGCCTTTTATAGGGGGGCAGGCAAAACGCCTTGACAGGAAAAAACATTTCTCATACAAAAATAAGAAGGGGCTAACCATGATTGGTTAACCCCCTTCATTTCAATGGTGGGTCAGGGCAGAATTGAACTGCCGACACCTGGATTTTCAGTCCAGTGCTCTACCGACTGAGCTACCGACCCTCCCAGCTTGCTATGTCATTGAGTGGAAGTCTCGTCTATAAAAAATCCCCTTCTTTGTCAAGGCCTTTTTCATCGGGCGTATATGCCGGCCCATCAACGATATTCTTGACACGGATGACAACTGTCCCCGCTATCTTGTCATGCCAGCTCTGTTTCTTCGCATCAAATGCGATCCAGACAAACCCGAGGTAAAAGACAACGGCCGAGATGATATATCCCACCCATCTGAGAAAAGCGAGACCGAAGGTCATTTGTTCTCCTGTTGACTGAACCATTTTGAGGCCAAAGATCATCTTCCCGGGCGTCTGCCCGGCGGCGCCGTGAAAATATGTAAAATAAAACATACTTATAAAGACGGTCACAAGCAGGTAAATAAACACAAAGGTGATGGTCACTTCTGCAAATCTCTCCGGCAACATATCGCGGTAGTGAGTCAGAAAGCTGATATTCAATGCCAGCACGCCTACGAACAGGATGAAGAGCGAAGTGAAAAAGAGAATAATCTTATCGATGGAAAATGCCATCGCTCTTCGCCAGAAGCCACCGTAACGATCTTCCACCACTACAGCTTACCCCCTTCCGGCTCTCCTCCAAAGATACCCAATTCATACTGAATGATGGAAAGAATAGTGACAGCGGCTGTCTCCACCTTCAGTACATTCCTGCCCAAACTCACAGATATGAATCCCCTTTTCACGGCGCTCTCCACTTCCTCTCTTGAGAATCCCCCCTCCGGGCCTATCATGACGGTGATGTTTTTCTCTCCTTCATATCTATTGTCACGCAATAGTTTTTTTATGCGTCTTTCAGATTCTTCTTCCCAGAAAATAATCTTCAGCGCCCCCCCTCCCGCAGATGCAAGCATCTCTTCAAAAGATAGAATGTCGTTAACTTCCGGTATATCTGCTCTCCCGCACTGTCTGGCCGCCTCGGTGGCTATACTTCGCCACCGCGATACCCTGACACGGGCTTTGTCCGCCGTTAATTGCGGAACGGATCTTGCCGACCGAAAGGGGATGATCCTGTGAGCGCCCAGCTCCGTCGCCTTCCGGATTATAGAATCCATCTTGTTCGCCTTGGGTAGGGCCTGAAGAACCGTAATTCTTGGAGCATCGTCCTCTATCCTGTTCTTTCCCAAGACCTCTACGTTGATTCCATCGGCGGAGAAGTTTTTTATCACGGCTTCGTATTCCCATCCGGCGCCGTCAAAAAGAACCAGATGGTCACCCTTCTTCATCCTGAGGACGGACTTAACATACCTGAGGTTCTCTCCTCCAAGTTCAAATAGCTCGCCCTTCCCCATAATCCCGGGGAAATAGATTCTCGGCACTGTCAAGGTTTATTCCCTCACAAAACAATGGGAAATTGGGTAGAAGGTTGGACCGCATTAAAATGCCAAACGCTCTCTTGCGGCACTCAAGGTTAATTTCCTTTTCTTTGAAAAACGTAGCAAACCCATTCCTTTTCCGTGATGATCTGGTGGACGGAAAATGTGCCCTTCAAGAAATGCGATTCAATATCAGTTTTATTCTGATCAACGATGCCTGAAATCACCAGATAACCATCTTTTTCGATCAGAGACATTAAGTGGTCACGGAGACGTATCAGTATCTTGGCCGTGAGGTTGGCGACTATAAGATCAAATGGTTCATTAATGGTATTGACATCGCGATTGATGATTTCCACTCTGTCTGCCACGTTATTAATCATCGCATTCTCGCGGGCAATGGAAGCAGCCTTCTTATCGATGTCGACACATACCACTCTTTCCGCACCCAGCTTTGCACAGGAGATGCCCAGGATACCTGTACCTGTCCCGATGTCGAGAACCCTCCACTTCTTGATGCCCCTGTCTTTCAGAAGGATGTCCTCAATCGCTTCCAGACACATCCTCGTCGAAGCATGCTGGCCCGTTCCGAATGCCATCCCGGGATCTATCTCGATGACAATGTCCCGGCCTGCGGGGGTGTATCTCTCCCATGTCGGTTTGATAACAATGTTCTTGCTCACCCGCAGGGGCTTGAAATATTTTTTCCATTCTTCCCCCCAGTCCTGATCTGCAACTATTTCCATGGAAAGGCGGGGTTCCTCCATCCCTGGGAAGAGCCCGGAGACGCTGTCTAAATATGTCTTCAGGGAAGCGATACGGTCTTCCAACCGCCCATCAAAGGGTAAATACGCTTTAAGTACCTCTCTCGTTTCAGACAGCCCAAAGTCTCCCGGGGACTGGGACGCCAGTTCTTCCTGAAACGCTCCCGGGATGCCTATTTCAGTAAGGAAGTTCGACAATGCATCGATCAGCAGCGGTGATACGGACAGTTCGATCTTCAGCCATTGTCCCTTTTTTTCTCCGGTTAGCCCGGTTAGTTCTGGCATTTTCATCCCTCCCTGACCTGAAACGATTGGATATCCATCTATATCCTCTTTTCGATGATATTTCAAGCAGCTTGAATTTTAGGGGTCTTCGTGATAGCTTGCATTAGTATTTCGTCTTAGTTCCAAAACAGAATCTGTCTCTTGCTACCCCCCTTTTTGAAAGGGGGGCGCCGGGGGGATTTGAGCGAACTGATTGTAAAATCCCCCTCAATCCCCCTTTGCAAAGGGGGAAGTCAAGGAAGGGCCGTGAAATATTACCCGTTATTTCTGGATATCACAGATAGAAGATGCGTAGTCGTGGGCGGAGGCGATGTCGCCGAGAGGAAAGTGGAGCGGCTTCTTGACTCCGGGGCCAGTGTCGTCATTGTTGGAAAGACGCTGACTCCCGGTCTTGAAACGATGAAGAAAGAAGGCAGAATAAATCACATCGATGCCGATTACGACAAAACCCTTATCACTGATGCCTTCCTGGTAATCGGCGCCACGGACCGGGATGACGTCAACGCGGAGATCTCCCGCGATGGGAGAGAGAAGGGGATACTCGTCAATATTGTGGATGACCCTGACAAATGTGATTTTGTCCTCCCGTCCCTCCTCAAGCAGGGAGACCTTTTGATCGCCATATCCACCGGAGGAAAAAGCCCGGCACTGGCGAAGAAATTGAGGGAAGAGATGGAACAGCACTTCGGGACGGAATATCGAACCCTCCTTGAGGTGATGGGACAACTGAGAGAAAAGTTAGTTGTGAAGGGGCGTTCCTCCGACGAGAACAGGCGCCTGTTTGAATCGGTCGTACATTCAGACATCCTGAAGCACATAAGAGATAAGAGCTGGGAAAAGGTAAAAAAAATCATTTACGACATTACCGGCGAAAATATAACAGTTGGTGATTGATGGATATCATTTTTTTCAGGGTGGCTCTTGTTGTTTACCTTCTAAGCGCCTTAGGATACTTAGGTTCCCTGTATATCAGAAGGGTCCTGGTAGCCAGAGTTTCCACATGGGTTCTATCTTCAGCCTTTGCTTTCCATACCTTGTTTTTCGCATTCAGATTTATCAAGACCGGCCAGAATCCTGTGATCAGCTTCCATGAGACCATTTCCTTTTTTGCCTGGGCCATGACCGGCATTTATCTTGCCTTCCAATTGAAGACGAAAACCAGGGTATTGGGCGCCTTCGTCTCTCCCGTGACTTTTCTGCTCATGATCGCTGCTTCGAAAGACCTGGGAGGATATGTTTCCATTCCCGTTGCACTCCAGAGCAACCTGGTGCCGGTTCACGTGATACTCTCCGTAACGGGAGAGGCCCTTTTTGCTCTGGCCACCTGCGCGGGCGCTATGTATCTCATCCAGGAAGGTTTACTAAAGAATAAGAAGGTGAGCAGCTTCAGCAAGGTACTGCCTTCACTTACAGACCTGGACAGGATTAACCATATGTGCCTCATGCTGGGGTTTTCGCTGCTCACTCTCGGCATCCTGGTGGGTTCCATATGGGCGAGAAGCGTCTGGGGCAGCCTCTGGCAATGGGACCCCAAGCAGACATGGACGCTGGCGGCGTGGTTTGCTTATGCCGTGCTGCTGCATCAAAGACTCGCCATGGGCTGGAAAGGACATAAGGCGGCGCTTTTCACGCTGCTGGCATTTGCTGCACTCTTGATTTCGCTTGTGTTGGTCAGCCTCTTCTTTGTAACTGCTCATAGATTCATATAACACCATGAATATCATTCTTATCGGCATGAACCATAAAACTGCCCCCCTCGAAATCAGGGAGCGCCTTTCTCTATCCTGCGGGGACGACATCAACCATCTTGCGGAAATAATGAACATTCCGGAAATAAAGGAAGGTCTGTATCTTGCCACCTGCAACCGCGTAGAGGTCCTGGCAAATGCCGCAGACAGTGAAAGCGCTGTGGAGAGGCTGAGGGCTTTTATTTTTCATCACGGCAATCTGTCCGCAGAAGAAATGAACAAATGCCTTTATCTGCACTATGACCATGAAGCGGTGCGCCATCTGTTCCGCGTGACTTCGAGCATAGACTCCATGGTCATGGGAGAACCGCAGATTTTAGGGCAGATCAAGGATGCGTTCCGCACGGCCGTTGAGCATAACGCAACCGGTGTAATACTGAACAAGATTCTCCATCACGCTTTCAGGGTGGCAAAGAGGGTGAGAAGCGAAACGGGAATTGCCAACAATGCCGTGTCCGTCAGTTTTGCCGCCGTGGAGCTCGCAAAGAAGATATTCGGCGTTCTTGAAGGGAGGAATGTTCTCCTCATAGGAGCCGGGGAAATGTCGGAGCTTGCGGCAAAACACCTTATCAGCCGCAGGGTGGGAAAGATGTTCATCGCCAATAGAACATATGCCCGGGCAGTGAAGATGGCCGAAGATTTTCATGGCACCGCCATAGAGTTTGACATGCTCCCGGAAAAACTGCGCGATGTTGATATTGTAATAACCTCGACAGGGGCGCCCGGCTACGTGCTTACGCCTCCTATGATCGAAGCGGCCATCCGCAGGCGCAAGAACCGTCTCCTCTTCCTTATCGACATTGCCGTGCCCAGAGATATCGACCCCGCCGTGGGAGAGATCGATAATGTGTACCTGTACAATATCGACGACCTTCAGGATATTGTGGACAGCAACCTGAAAAGCCGGAAGAAAGAGGCCGAGAAGGCGGAGACCATTATAGACGAAGAGGTGACAAAGTATCTGGAATGGTACAGCGCCCTGGAAGTAGTGCCGACGATCATCTCACTCCGGGAAAAAATGGATGGCATCATTAGAGGAGAGATTGCGAAGTCCTCAACCTGGATGGAAAATCTGACGGAAGATGAAAAAAGAAATATAGAAATCATGGCGAATTCCATTATCAACAAGGTGCTTCACGATCCGATTGTCGGACTGAAGGAGGAAAGCAAGGATAACAGCGCGCTGCCTTACGTCGCAGCCATCAGAAGGCTGTTCGCACTGGATGATAAATAAGGAGACAGGCACATTAGAAGCATACTGAGAATCGGAACACGGGGGAGCCTTCTCGCACTGACACAGACCAACTGGGTTGCGGAAAGGCTGCGGAAAGGAACGCCCGCGGTGTCCGTCGAAACTGTAGTGATCAAGACAAAGGGAGATATCCTGCAGGACGTGCCTCTGGCGAACGTGGGGGGAAAGGGACTCTTTGTTAAAGAGATCGAGGACGCCCTCATTCGGGATGAAATTGATATCGCCGTCCATAGCATGAAGGACGTGCCCATGGATCTCCCGGATGGTCTGGAGATCGGCGTAATGTCGGAAAGGGAAGACCCGCGAGACGTGCTGATCTCGAAAGACCAAAGAAGGCTCGAGGATATGCCGGTCGGCGCCCGCATCGGCACGGGTTCACTGAGGAGGGGCTTCCAGCTCCTTCACCTTTTTCCAGAGATCGAACTCGTTCCTCTGCGCGGCAACCTCGACACACGCATAAGAAAGATTCAAACGGACGGCCTCGACGGCATCATTGTGGCGGCAGCGGGGCTAAAGCGGATGGGATGGACGGACCGTATCACCCAAGTCATACCGGTGGAAATAATGCTCCCCGCCGTAGGCCAAGGCGCGCTGGGTATAGAATTGAGAACCAACGATGAAGCCGTCCGCCGCGCCGTCTCCTTCATCAATCATCCCCGCACATGGGTAGAGGTGAGCGCCGAGCGGGCATTTCTGAAGAGACTGGGCGGGGGATGTCAATTGCCCGTGGCTGCCTACGGGGTTAAGGAAAGCAACGACCTGACCGTTACGGGACTGCTGGGAAGTCTTGACGGCAGAGAGATGATAAGAGATGAAGTAAGAGGCGTGAGCGAAGACGCCGAGGTTTTGGGGACATCACTCGCGGAAAGAATCCTGTCGAATGGCGGACAGGCGATACTTGATGATGTTTACAGAAAGGGGCTTTTCTGTGGCGAACAAGGGTAAAGTTTATATCATCGGGGCCGGTCCGGGAGACCCCGGACTGTTTACGATAAAGGGCTTGAGATGCCTCAAGGAAGCTGATGTCATCATCTACGACTACCTTGTGAGCGAGGAGATCGTTCATCAGGCGAAGGAGTCTGCGCGCCTGATCTACGCGGGGAAAAAAGGGGGAGAGCATACTCTTCCGCAGGATGAAATAAATCGACTCCTCCTTGAAGAGGCGAGGCAGGGAAATATTGTCGCGAGAGTCAAGGGCGGAGACCCGTTCATCTTTGGGCGCGGCGGGGAAGAGGCGGAAATCCTGGCGCAGTCCGGCATCCCCTTTGAGGTAGTTCCGGGTGTAACGTCCGCCGCTGCGGTCCCGGCGTATGCGGGCATCCCGCTCACGCATCGCGGCCATACGTCCACAGTCGCCTTTGTGACAGGCCATGAGGACGCGACAAAAGAAGAAAGCGATATCGATTGGAAGTGCCTGGCGGGAATCGGCACTATTGTATTTCTCATGGGTGTCAAGAATCTCGGCCGGATTGCGGCCAATCTGATGGTTCATGGCAAGCACGCGGATACCCCCGCCGCCCTTATCCGATGGGGGACGACGGAAAATCAGGAGACCCTGACAGGAACCATCAGCGACATTGCCGGGAAAGCGGAGGAAAAACAATTTTCTCCTCCGGCTATTTTGGTGGTGGGGAGCGTAGTCGATCTTCGGAGCGTGCTGAACTGGTATGAGACAAAGCCGTTCTTCGGCAAAGGCATCGTCATCACGAGACCCGAGGCTCAGTCCGAAGAATTCGCAAGCCTTCTCCATGCAGAGGGCGCACGGGTGATACATTTCCCGACAATCAAAGTCGTCCCGCCTGTCAGTTACGATGGTCTCGACCAGGCCATCGCTGAACTCTCGGCATATCAGTGGATTATCTTCACCAGCGCCAACGGCGTGGCCTTCTTTTTAAGGCGTCTGAAAGAGCTCGGACGGGATATCCGGGATATGAAAGATATTCGGATCTGCACGATCGGGCCGGCTACAGCGGCCCAGCTTGAACATTTAGGGATCCGGGTTGATCTTGTGCCTGAAGAGTTCATTTCCGAGGGAGTGGTCAAGGCGTTTGAGAAGATCAATTTGAGGAGAAGCAGAATACTGCTCCCCAGAGCCGAAACGGCTCGCGATGTCATTCCTGAAGGACTTGCGAAACTCGGGGCAAAGGTCGATGTGGTAACAGCATATCGAACAGTAAATTCGGGAAAAGATAAAGCGGAGCTCGCATCATTGATGAACGAAGGGAAGGTGGACGTCATCACATTTACCAGCCCTTCGACGGTTGAGAATTTCATGGAAATCATGGGACGGGATTATGTGACACCGAAGGGAGTCAGGATCGCCTGCATCGGACCGGTCACCGCCGCAGCCGTCAAGAAGGCCGGCCTTCCCGTGGACATAATCCAGGAACGCTATACCATACCGGGCCTGGTTGAAACACTGACGAAATATTTCAGCAAAAAAGTATGAACGCAATAAAAGGAGGGTTGGAATAAATCATGTATTTTCCTGCTTACCGACCGCGGCGGTTGAGAAAAAACGAGAATTTCCGGAGGATGATCAGGGAGACGAAGCTATCCGTCGATAATTTCGTTTATCCTCTTTTTGCGACCTTCGGAAAGGATGTGAAAAAACCGATCAGTTCTATGCCCGGAAATTTTCAAATGTCCGTTGACCATTTGGTAAAAGAAGTGCAGAAAGCGAAAGACCTGGGTATCCCTGCCGTCCTCCTCTTCGGCATCCCGGAGAAAAAGGACGAGGTGGCATCCGGGGCCTTCATGAAAGACGGCATTGTTCAGCAGGCAGTCAGAAGAATCAAAGACAAAGTTCCCGACGTCATTGTCATTACCGATGTGTGCCTCTGCGAATACACGAGCCATGGTCACTGCGGGATGATCGAGAAGGGCGAAGTGGACAACGATGCATCGCTCGAAGTCATAGCGGAAACTGCCGTGTCTCATGCAAAAGCAGGGGCAGACATGGTTGCCCCGTCTGCCATGATGGACGGCCAGGTCGGCGCCATCCGGGAAGCCCTGGATGAAGCCGGTTTCGAGAACTTGCCGATCATGGCCTATTCCGCCAAATATGCTTCCTGCTTCTACGGTCCTTTCCGTGAGGCCGCTGAAAGCGCCCCGCAGTTCGGTGACCGCAAGGCCTACCAGATGGATCCGGCCAACGGAGATGAGGCTATCCGCGAGATAAGCCTCGATGTTGAAGAAGGAGCCGATATCATTATGGTCAAACCCGCCCTGCCCTACCTCGATATCATCCGGCGCGCACGGGAGGAGTTCGACCTGCCCATCGCGGCCTACAATGTGAGCGGCGAGTTCTCCATGATCAAGGCAGCGGCCAAACTTGGCTGGATGGACGGAGAGAAGGCGATGATGGAATCACTCACTTCAATCAAGAGAGCCGGCGCGGATATCATCATCACCTATTTTGCCACGGAGGCAGCAAAGATTTTGCAGAGATAGCTGATAAGGTAAACCTTCTGCGCCACTGACGCGGAAATAGTTCGCCTAATGTCATTCACGTTGCTCTTTCTGTCATTGCGTTACTCTTTCTGCAATACTGCGGCATTTTCTGTCATGACGCCACTCTTTCTGTCGTGGCCGCTACTTTTTCTGTCATTCCCGCTACTCTTTTTGTCATTCCCGCGAAAGCGGGAATCTAAATGGCATGAAACTGTATTATGTATACATTTTAGCTAATAAGAAAAATGGCCCCTTGTATATCGGTGTAACAAATGATTTGATTGCGAGAGTATATGCACACAGGAACAATCTCATTGAGGGTTTTACAAAGAGGTACCATGTCCATGATCTTGTCTATTTTGAAGCATATGATGATATTCATGAAGCTATTACAAGGGAAAAAAGAATGAAGAAGTGGAAAAGAGAATGGAAGATCGAACTGATCGAAAAAGATAATCCAAATTGGAAAGACTTGTACCATAATATCATAGAGTAGATAGATTCCTGCTGGAGCCTGTCCTCGAATGTTCTTATCGGGGACAGGAATGACACATTGGAAAGACTTGTACCATTATACATATCATAAAGTAGACAGATTACTGCTTCCGCAGGAATGACATATTGGATTAGGAACCAAATGAAAAATAAGAAATTACCAGTTCTGGCCCATACCCTCCGCATGGTTGCCTGGGAAGTAACCCGGAGTTGTAACCTCGCCTGCATCCATTGCCGGGCAGCGGCCAAATACGGCCCTTATGCCGGAGAGCTAACGACAGACGAGGGATTGCGTCTCCTGGACGAGATTGCAGCCGTAAGCAAACCCGTGATCATTCTGACCGGAGGGGAACCGCTCCTCCGTCCCGACATATTTGAAATTGCCGCCTACGGAGACAGGAAAGGACTCCGCATGGTTCTCGCCACCAACGGAACCCTGGTCACAGAACAGATTGCCGGAAACATGCTCAGAGCGGGCATTAAGCGCGTCAGCATAAGTATCGACGGCATGAATCCAGAAAGTCATGATGCCTTTCGTAATGTAGCCGGAGCTTTCGCAGGAGCCCTGGCCGGAATTGAAGCAATGAAAAAAGCCAGCATGGAATTCCAGATCAACACGACCATAACTAAAGCCAATCTGGATCAACTCCCCGGTATCATGGATCTGGCTGTCAGGCTGGGCGCTGCCGCACACCATATCTTCCTCCTCGTTCCCACCGGCCGCGGAAAAGAGATGGCTGAGCAGGCCATATCTCCCGCAGATTACGAAAAAACACTCAACTGGTTCTACGAGGCAAGCCTCAGTTGTCCAATACAACTAAAGGCTACATGCGCGCCCCATTATTACCGCATCCTGAAGCAGAGAAAGGGGAAGCAGTTAACGCAAAGCACGGGAGCTGAAAACGCCCTGCATGCCATGACGCGCGGTTGCCTGGGTGGAAGCTCCTTCTGCTTCATCTCTCATACAGGGCAGGTACAGCCTTGCGGCTATCTGGAGGTCGACTGCGGCCAGATCAGAGAAAAAGGATTCAAGGACATCTGGAACAGTTCACCCGTATTTTCCGACCTCCGTGATTTGAATAAATACAAAGGTAAATGCGGCCATTGTGAATTCATCAAAGTCTGCGGCGGGTGCCGCGCGCGAGCGTACGAGATTACGGGAGATTACTTAGCCCCCGAACCATTCTGTATCTATGAACCGAAAAGATAATGGATAGTATCGACAAACAAATTTTGAATGTCATCCAGAAGGACTTCCCTGTGGTTCAAGAACCCTTTAAGGCAGTAGCCGATAAGGTACGCCTTAGTGAGGATGAGGTTCTTAAGCGTATTAAGAATTTGAAGGAAGAAGGAATCATCCGCCGGATCGGGGCTGTCTTTGATTCCAAGAAGATGGGCTATGCGAGCACCCTTTGCGCCGCGAAGGTTCCTAAAGAAAATTTGAAAAAGTTCGTCACGGTTGTAAACTCCTATGCCGGTGTCACGCACAATTACCGAAGAAGCAATGAATACAATGTGTGGTTCACTTTCATTGCACCCGATGGGGAGACGCTGAAGAAATCCCTTGGCGAAATACGCGACAAAACGGGCGTCACGGATGTCATCAGCATGACTGCCACACAGATTTTCAAGATCGATGCAACGTTTGAATTGTAAGCGAAATAGATCAGGCGGTCATTAATACTAAAATAGCCTCTACTATGTCATTCCCGCCCCCGATACGGACTTTCGAGGACAGGCTCCGGCGGGAATCCAGTATTTATTTTCTCATCCCTCGTTGAGCCTGACCTAAAATGTTCTTATCGGGGGCTGGGACGATGTCTGGATTCCGGATCAAGTCCGGAATGACGGCAAATGTATATTTTTGTGCAATTGAAAATGAATGAAAGTACGCGATGACAGAAGAAGCTGAAAAACCTACCCTGTTCTTAATTGATGGCAGCAATTATGTTTATCGCGCCTATTATGCAATCCGTGAATTGTCCAATTCCAAAGGTTTCCCCACCAATGCCATCTATGGTTTTACCACGATGCTCCTGAAGCTGCTGCGGGACTGGAAGCCGGAGTACATCGCCGTTGTCTTCGACCTCAAGGGCCCCACCTTCCGCCATGAGGCCTTCGAGGGGTACAAGGCCACGAGAAGGCCCACGCCCGATGACCTGATACTGCAGATACCTTACATCAAGGACATTCTTCGCGGCTTTTCCATACCAGTCCTGGAAAGACAGGGACTGGAGGCGGACGACATTATCGGGACTCTGGCCAGAAAGTACGCGGATAAAAATATCAAGACGGTCATCGTCTCAGGCGACAAAGACATGATGCAACTTGTTTCCGATAATATCATGATGATCGATACCATGAAGGACAAGACCTACGACGTGGAAGCCGTCAAGGAACGATTCGGAGTCGGCCCTGAGAAGGTGATAGAGATTCTTGGCCTCACGGGTGATCAATCGGATAATATCCCGGGCGTTCCCGGTATAGGTCCGAAGACCGCACAGCGTCTGATTGAGGAATTCGGATCAGTGGAGGGAGTTCTGCAAAATATCGATAAGGTGCGAAACCCGAAGACCCGTGAAAGCCTGCGGCAGTTCGCCGACCAGGCCAGAATGAGCCGGGATCTCGCCAGTATCAAAACGGACGCGGACTTTGATCTTGACCTTGAAAGTGCCCGCTATTCGGGGCCTGACAATGAGGTATTGCAGGCCCTGTTCAAGGAATTTGAATTCTCATCGCTCCTTCAGGAACTGAAAATCAAAGATGAATCGATCAAAGGGCAATATGGTCTCATCCTCACGGAAGCTGAATTAGCGGCCATGATTGAACGGCTCGGGAATGTGAAAGAATTTGCTTTTGATATTGTCGCGAGTATGGATGTACCTATGCTTGCCGACATTGTCGGTATCTCTATCTGCCTGTCCCCGGCAGAAGCCTTCTACATCCCGTTTTCCCACGCATACATGGGTGTTCCGCAGCAGCTAAAATCACGGGATGTCCTGAAAGGCCTGACACCCTCCCTTTCCAGTCAAGGCATCAAAAAGCACGGTCACGACCTAAAGAACACCCTAATTATTCTTGCGAGAAACAAAGTTGAGCTGCAAGGTCTTGGGTGCGACACGATGGTGGCCCCCTACATACTGAATCCGGCAAAGCACAACTTCGAGCTGGCAGATGTAGTCAGGGATCACCTGGGCAGGCAGATTACGCATCCAAAGGATTTAATCGGGAGCGGAGCCAAGGCTGTTCCTTTCAGCGTTATCCCTGTTGAGAGAGTCAGGGATTACGCGTGCCGGAGGGCCGATGCCATCTTGGGACTTGCCGCGACGCTTCATGAGAAAATTGTACAGGACGGTTTCAAAGACCTTTACTTTGAGGTGGAGATGCCTCTCATTTCCGTTCTTGCCACCATGGAGAAAAAAGGCGTCCTCGTTGATACAAAGCTCCTCACGGCGATGTCCGCGGAGATCGAACAACTGATGTCTCTTACTGAAGAAAAGATCTACCAGTTAGCAGGAGAAAAATTCAATATCAGTTCGCCGAAACAGCTTCAGGTCGTTCTCTTCGAAAAGCTCGGTCTCCCTAAAGGGAGGAAAACGAAGGAGGGACATTCGACGGACATTGAAGTCTTAACCAACCTCGCCCGGAGCCACGAACTGCCCGCAGAAATCCTGTCATACCGAACCATGGCGAAGCTGAGATCGACCTATATCGATGCCCTGCCATCACTAATCAATCAGGAAACAGGCCGCATCCACACATCTTACAACCAGACGGTGACCGCCACAGGCAGGCTTTCCAGCAGCAATCCCAACTTGCAGAATATCCCCATCAGAACACCGGAGGGAAAAAGAATCAGGCAGGCCTTCATTGCGCCGGACGGCTGGGAGATCGTCTCCGCCGATTACTCTCAGATCGAACTCCGCATACTTGCACACCTCTCCGATGACAAAGTCTTGATCGAGGCCTTCATGGATGATGCTGATATCCATACCGCAACAGCGGCGAATATCTTCGGCGTCTTCCCGGAAATAGTGACGGTGGAAATGAGACGGCAGGCCAAGGTTATCAATTTCGGCATCCTCTACGGTATGAGCGCCTTCGGTCTATCCAAGGAACTTAATGTGCCGCAGAAGACAGCCCAGGCTTACATCGACGAATATTTCAACAAGTATGGCGAGGTGAGAGCCTTTCTCGATACAATCATCGCGAATGCACGGAAAGACGGGTTCGTTACTACCCTCCTGAACCGACGCCGCTATCTGACCGAGATAAACAGCGGCAATGCCCCTGTGAGGCAGTTCGCCGAGCGCATGGCAATCAACACACCGATTCAGGGAACGGCGGCCGATCTTATTAAAGTGGCCATGATCAATATCTCAAACCTTATTGTGAATAGGCGCCTCAGGGCAAGTATGATCATGCAGGTTCACGATGAACTGGTCTTTGAAGTTCATTCCAATGAGAAGGAAGAAGTAATGGCCCTGGTCAAGAAAGAGATGGAAGAGGTAATCAAACTGAAGGTGCCTCTCAAGGTGGATATCTCTTCAGGAAGGAACTGGGATGAGTCACACGGGTGAGATGTGGAATTCAAGAGAAGAATTATTCGGGAGGAGTTATGGAAATTCGCGGGTTGTCTGCTTTGGTGACAGGCGCCTCGGGCTTCATCGGCGGTCGGCTGGCGGAAAAATTGGCGACTGAAGAAGGCGTCCGTGTTCGCGCGCTGGTGCGCAACACCAGGAAAGCGGCGCGTCTGGGAAAGTTGCCCCTGGAAATTGTTGAGGGGGATCTTCTCGATCCACAATCTCTCTCCAAGGCCGTCGAGGGGTGCGATCTTGTGTTTCACTGCGCCGCTTTGGTCCGTGAGACAGGCGTCAAAAAAGTATTCTATCAAATAAATGTCGAAGGGACGGAAAACATCCTTAAGGCTGCCGTTCATGCAGGCGTCAAGAAGTTTATTCACATGAGCAGTGTAGCCGTATACGGACTCAATCCTCCGGATGGAGCAGATGAAAACACTGCCTTTCAGCCTTGCGGCAATCTCTACTGCGACACAAAAATCGCCTCTGAGGAAATCGTATGGGCATATCACCGGGAGAGAAAACTGCCCGTCGTGGTAATACGGCCCACGAATGTTTATGGCCCTCATTCCAAGCCGTGGACGCTTCGGCCTGTCAAGTTGATAAATTCCGGTCAAATGATGCTCATCAACGAAGGGACCGGCATCTGCAATTACATCTATATCGATAATCTTATTGATGCGACACTGCTCGCAACGAAACGCGACGAATCCGTGGGACAGGCTTATATAATAACTGACGGGATCGCCCCCTGGAAAGAATTCTTTGGATGCTATGCACAAATGGCCGGAAAGCCGCAAATGAGATCCGTTCCAGAACTGCTTGGAAAACTCGTTGCCCTGGGATTCGAGATTACCTCAAAGTTTACCGGTAAGCAGCCTAAGATAACACGGCAGTCCGTTGGTTTTTTAACCAAAAAAGCCCGCTTCAGTATTGATAAAGCAAGGCGCGAACTGGGTTATCAGCCTCGCTTGTCATTGAAGGAAGGAATGCGAATAACCGAACAGTGGCTGCGTGAAGAGGGATATCTTAAACATGGCAAAGATTAGTCAGGCGTATGCAGGGGGTTTTTCTCATCCTTGATATAAACCAATGCCTGGCAAACAGCGATGAGGTTTTGATTATTTTTTACCATAATTTGATAGGAAGCCGTTCTTCTTGTCCTATTGATTTCCCGTGATTCGGCCGTCAATATTGTATTCTTCTCCGGCGGCATCATGTATGTCACATTGATATTCAGGGCAACGGCAATATTGCCGTGGCTGTTGGATGATATTTCGAACGCCTCATCAATCAAGGCAAATATGGCCCCACCGTGTGCCATCCCATATATGTTATCCATCCGCTCGGTATATTCCATCTCGCAGAGGGCATATCCTTCGCCCACGTCTTTTAAGTGAATGTCGAGAAGCTTCGCAAATGGTTCCTCACCAACCTTTTTTAAGAACTTGGCTTTCTTCCATTCCTCCATATCAATCATCAACTCCCCTCAATTAATCATCGAATGTTAGAAATCCCTATAGTCCCGTCCAAAGAGCCACATGGTAGGCAACGATACCAGCGGAAAAAGATACGATAAGCATTAAGAGCAGAGAGGACGCAAACCATTTCGAGCTTCCCATCTCCTTCTTCATCACTGTCACAGTGGCAACGCAGGGGATAAAAAGCATGAGAACAACCAGGAAAGACAGTGCCGAGGCGTGACTCACAGCATTCGGCAAGACCTTAAGCAACCCATGCTCGCCCACACCATAAAGAACTCCGAGGGTGGCAATTGCATTCTCTTTCGCCGCAAAACTCGTAATCAAGGCGGTCAGCATTTTCCAGTCAAGTCCCATTGGTTTCCCCACCGGCTCCAAGAGACGGCCGAACCACGCGAGAACGCTACCCTCGGTATTGCCGCCCGGAAAATGGGAGAAAACCCATATGACGACAGAAACTGTCAGTATAACGGTGCCCGCCCTTTTCACAAATGCTACGGTCCTTGCCCACACAACCATTCCAATCGTTCTGGCATCGGGCTTATGATAGAGCGGCAGTTCCATGATGAACGGCATCGGCTCATCTTTCAAAATAAGTCTATCTATGAGCATACCTATGGCGCCCAATACAAGTATGTTCATGGTCAGCAATGCCCAGGAAACAAGGGCTGCCTTGTCCGCAAATAGAGCGGCAGCGACAAATGTCAGGACGGCAAGCCGCGCCGTACAGGGGACGAAGGGAATAAGAAATATCGTGAGCAACCGCTCCCTCTTGGACTCCACAATCCTCGTGCCTAAAACCGATGGCACGTTACAACCGAAACCCAAACACATGGGAATAAAGCTCTTCCCGTGAAGACCGACAAGGTGCATGAATCTGTCCATGACAAAAGCCGCTCTTGCCATATATCCAACATCTTCCAAAAAAGCCATGACCGCAAAAAATATGAGCAATATGGGAAGCAGGGTCAAGACTGACCCCACACCGCCGATTATACCGTCGATGATGATTCCCCTGACCCAGGGATGGGAAGAGACAATTGCCGCATCCACCCACCGGGCAACGGCACCAACTATCCATTCAATCTGCTTTTGCAGGGGGAACCCGATCTTATATGTCACCATGAAGACGCCTGCAAAAACTGCAAGGAGTATAGGAATGCCAAAAATGGGGCGGGTGAGAATATGATCGATTCTGTCAGTCATGACAACCTGTCCCATTTTGAACCTCGAAACGGCAGCCCTGGTAACCTCTTCGATCCAGTCATACCTGCCGCTGACCACAGCGTGGAGGGAGTCTTCATGCTTTATGAGAAGCGTCTGTATCCTGTTCCACACATCCACGGGCACGAGTCCCTCCATCACCTTCGATATTTCCGGATCGCCTTCCATGAGCTTCGTAGCAGTCCAGTGGACGGTGAACGGAGGTGGGACGTAGTCTTTGATGAGATTCATGAGACTATCAAAAATCGCCCTGTGATCCGGGGAAACATCGGGTATCCTGGGTTTGTAATCCAGTTCCCCTCTTGCCGCAGCGATCACCGTGGATACGAGTTCCTTGATGCCCCTGTTTTTTGTGGCGACCATCGGCACAACCGGTATCCCCAGAGATTCTTGCAGCGCCTTCACATTAACATGGATCCCCTGAGCTTCAGCAACATCGATCATATTGACGGCTACAATAATAGGGGGACCTAAAAGCAGCAGCTCTGACAAGAGATAGAGGCTTCTTTCGAGTGCAGATGCATTCACGAGATGAACAATAACATCAGGATTTACGCTGATGATAAAATCCCGTGCAACCCTCTCCTCTTCGGAGAAGGCCGTCAGGCTGTAGGTGCCCGGCAAGTCCACTATCTGCAGTTCCACGTCATCCGAAAAATGGGCGCCCTCTTTCTTCTCCACCGTTTTTCCAGGCCAGTTGCCGACATGCTGCGATAATCCGGTAAGAATATTGAATACAGTAGATTTCCCCACATTGGGCTGACCGGCAAGTGCAACAAGAAGTTTCCTTTCAACCCTTTTTTGCTCTCCTTCATCCCGCACTGCCGCAACCTTAAATACCAGTATCTTCGATGCCTCTCCACTTCCCAGCGCCACCCTCGTATCCGCTACCTGGACAATAACCAACCCCCCGCTCTTGCGGAGGACTTTGAGCTTGGCGTTAGATACAATACCCATGCCTGCGAGTCTGCTTGTAAGAGACCCGCCTCCGGAGATGGCTTGAATAATTCCTTCTTCACCTACGCCCATCGATGTGACGGGTATCAACTCAGATCCCATGTGCCTCTTTCATAAACCAAAAAATTAATGTGCCCGCTTATACCAAAATTATGCCGGAAAATACACAAAAATGAAGCTTCTCCCCGAGGTTTCAGCATATCGGTAGACAAGATATCTGCAAGGCAGGGGATCGGGAGACTCACAGGTTATCTAACTTCTAAATATCCAATGTATGCCCGTTATCCTTTAACCAGATTCTCTGTTTCTTGTAATCGGCTATAGTTTTCCCTACAAGACCCCAGAAACGCTCCGAATGATTCTTTTCTTTCATGTGTGCTAACTCATGCACAACCAGGTAGTCAATGACGGGACGCGGCGCTATTATGAGCCGCCAACTGAAATGCAGATGATTATCCTGAGAACAGGAACCCCAGCGGAGGCGCGCATTGCTTATCCTGATGCCTCTTGGAATGAGATTCAGGGACTGGCTGAAATGATCGACTCTCTCCCCAATATATTCCTGTGCGCTTTTCCTATACCAGTCAACGAAAAGCTCCCTTCCCTGTAAGACCTTATCACTGGCAAGGACAAATTGGCCGCAGAAAAAAGCCAGTTTATCACATCCAAGAGCGGCCGCTTCGATTCTCAACGGATGGGGTTCACCCAGGAAAAAAAATATTTCACCTGTTACATACTCTTTTGCCTTGATTTCTTTTTGCCTTTCCCCGTTCTCCCTGATCTTTCTCCATAACCAACTCTCCTTCTCCCTCACGAATTTATCTATTTCTGGAATCGGGGTCCGATGGGGCGCACAAACAACTGCTGTCCCGTCAGCTTTCACCTGCAATGAAATCGTCTTCTTTCTTTTTTTGCTCCTCGCTATTGTGTAGTTCAGTTCCATTTATTTGCATCCACTGATGTGCAAGTTAAATATATTATTTATTATGGGCCTAAAATAGAGTATTATAAGAAGTGTGGCAAGCAAATAAAGGAGAAATTCACTCCATGAAACTAACTCCGTTATCATATTTTATTATTTTCTTTATTGGTGCATCTTTCCTGGGAGCGACTCCCGTTTGTGCACAGGCAGGAAAAGAGCAATGGGTTTTTGTGGGTTTTACGAAGTACCGAGACGCTCTCTATATAGAAAAGAAAAGCGTCTCCCATCCATCCCCTGATAACGCCTGGGTATGGTCAATGATTGCCCCGTCTGAAAAAAGTAAATATCGTCAGGAAGTAAAAGGAGAGTTAAAAAAGTTAAAAAAATCCGCAAAAGGTTTGAAGTACATTGAGATACTAAATGAGATTGAGTGCAGAGGAAACAGGATCAGGTTCCTGCAGATTGTTTATTTCAACGCGGAAGGATACATAATCCACTCTGCCATCTCTGGCGATCAGGAATGGAAAATAATTAATTCGGGAAGTCTCTGGCAAAATATACAGAGCGCAGCCTGTAACAACTGATTCCCGCCTAAAAAAAACAAACCGAGCACTCTTTAATAATGAGATGCTCGGTTGTTTTTTTCTTATCAGCTCTTAATAGGGATATTACTTGTGCGCAGGAGCTGCGGGAGCAGGAGCTGCAGGAGCTGGCGCTGCAGGAGCTGGTGCCCCAGGTGCAGGCGCTGGTGCTGGTGCAGGCGCTGCTGCTTCTTTCTTTGCAGGCTCTGCCGGTTTCTTTTCTGGTGCAGACGGACAGCCAACAAATACAAGCGAAAAAGCTATTAACATCAGCACCGAAAGCATGAAAGCAAACACCTTCTTCATCAACGTAGTACCTCCTTTCAAAATTTTTCAGACGCTGGGTTTTTCACCCATTTCTTTAGGCACGCAACATACTCTCTTTTTTCCCCTTGTCAAGATAAATA
>Ga0208103_1000196_pt1 | contig 28854 bp, 31 predicted proteins | sample CryBogmetaGMA75M_FD_184550 | JGI IMG/M metagenome (GOLD analysis project Ga0208103, IMG submission 184550) | Freshwater microbial communities from Crystal Bog, Wisconsin, USA - MA7.5M (SPAdes) | ecosystem: Environmental > Aquatic > Freshwater > Lake | place: Crystal Bog, Wisconsin, USA... | reverse complement strand
GTGTACATGATAAAGAGAGGATCATCGTCGGTCACTTCACGGACAGGGACCGGTTCATCGGCTGAAAAACGCGCCGCAAAGTCGGCAATCGGCGGATCTTCTGCCAGTTTATCCCTGCCATGTCTGAAATAGTGCTCCATGGGAAGGCCGGCGGCCTTGATGGCCTGCACCTTCTCGGCAAAATCCGAGGAGTAAACAAGCGCATGGGGGGCGCTGTCCTTCAGAATGTAGATCAGCTCCGGCACGGCCAGCCGGAAGTTGACGGGAACCATGATCGCGCCGGTCTTGCCGCAGGCAAAAAATATCTCCAGAAACTCACTGGAGTTGAGCATCAATGCGGCGACCCGCTCCCCTTTGACGATGCCCAGATCAGCCAGGGCGTGGGCCATGCGGTTGACCCGCTCATTGAACGTCCGGTTATTGAATTCCCGCCCGTCCTCCTCTTTTAAAAAAAGCCGCTCCGGGTAACTCAATGTCCGTTTTGTTATCCATTCACCAACATTCATAAAACTCCTCCTGCTATGCGATAATCTTCGTGACGATTGAAACGTTTGTTCCGCCATAGGAAATGCCATTCATCAGGCCACAGCGGATATCGGTCTTCATAGACCTTCCCGTCACAATATTCAATGGTTTAATGGGATCGGTGAGGCCTAGCGTCGGAGGAACTTTTCCTTCTTTCATGGATAAAGCCAGGGCAGTAGCCCGGATGCCTCCGGAGGAAAAACTTTCTCCCACCGCTCCTTTCATCGAACTCATGAAGGGTTTCTTTGATGATTCAAAAAACCGGCGGCACGCCTCCGCTTCGACGAGATCCGGATTTTTGCCGCCGTTTGCGGCAGCCTGTATCACATCCATGTCGTCCGGTGCAAGCCCTGCTGATTGGATTGCCCTTTCCATCGCCAGGAGAATTCCCCTGGGATCATCGGACCAGTCGGTCGGGCCGGCCGGCGAGGAACTCATCCCCCAGCCCGCGATTTCGCAGTAAGGGACGGCGCCCCGAGCCTGGGCCCTGTCCAGGGCTTCCAGACAAATGATTCCAGACCCCTCACCGGCCACCGGGCCGTTTCGCCGGCAGTCGAAGGGCCGGGCCCCTTCTTCGCGGCCGTCCACGGGGGAGACCGCCCGGAAGTGGATCAGCGTTTCAAAGAAGAATTCAGATAAAATATCCACCCCTCCGGTCAGAACCACATCGGCGGCACCCCGCTGGATCTCCAGGGCGGCATAGGCAATCGCCGTTTCGCCGGAGGCGGCGTGATGATTGACCGTGGTGTTGACACCCCGGATGCCGAACTCAATGGAGACGTGGCCGGCCGGGGCATTCATGACCGTATTGGGTACGAGGCTGGGATTGATCATCCCCGGTCCCTCAGTGAAGAGGATGCGCGCACAATGGCTCTTGATGTCCGTGGCGCCGAAAGCAGTCCCGAGGATAATACCGATGCGGTCCCGGTTCGCAGCATCTATGGTGATTCCTGCGTCTTCCAGGGCCAGGCGTGCCGACGCCACCGCCATCTGGGAGAGGCGGTCCATCCTCCGCAGATTCTTCAGCGAGATGAAATCCCGGGCGGAAAAACCCTTCACTTCCGCTCCCAGGTGCGAGGGAAAACGGGACGTGTCGAAGGCGGTGATCTCCGCAATCCCGCTGTCTCCCCCGAAAAGCCGCTCCGCAAAAGCCTTTTTTCCGATGCCCAGAGGGGTGACCATGCCGATGCCGGTTACCGCAACCCGCCTATTCATTGACGATCCCCTTGTCCGTGTATCTTCCGAAAACCACGGAGGTGTTGTTCCCCCCGAAGGCGAAGGAATTGGAAAGCACGATATTCAGCGCCGCTTTGCGCATGACCGACGGCACATAATCGAGGTCGCACGCCGGATCGGGCTCCTGGAGGTGAATCGTGGGGGGAATAAAGCCGTGATGGATGGCCAGGATAGAAACGATGGCCTCGAGGGCACCCGATGCTCCCAGTGTATGGCCTGTCATGGACTTGGTCGAACTGACCGGTATCCGGTAGGCTCGTTTTCCGAAAACCGCCTTGATTGCTTTTGTTTCCATGAGATCGTTCGCCGGCGTGGCCGTCCCGTGGGCATTGATATAGTCGACCGCTTCAATGGGAATCCCTGCATCCGCCATCGCTGTCGTCATGGAACGCACCGCCCCCGAGGCTTCCACGTCCGGCGTCGTCATGTGATAGGCATCTCCGGTGACGCCGTATCCCAGCAGTTCGCCATAGATCCTTGCCCCTCTGCTTCTTGCCCGGGTCAGCGATTCCAGAATCATGATCGCCGATGCCTCTCCCAGAGAGAGCCCCTGCCGGTTCCGGTCAAAGGGTCTGCAGCACCCGGGATCAACCGCCTGCAGTACATTAAAGGAAGCATAGGTGGTTCTGCAAAGAGGCTCGACGCCCCCGGCAATCATGATCGGCGCGACGCGGCGCCGGATCAGATCCCCGGCAAAACCGACAGCGGTCGCACCGGAGGAGCAGGCGGTCATAAAGGATGTTTTCGGTCCCATGAGGCCAAAATGGGAGGTGATATGATCGGCCGAGGCCGCTCCATAAAGGGAAGACAGTTGTGAGAAGCGGGCATGTTTTCCCTGTCTCCCCAGGTAATCCCGGTAAAAATTCTCTCCCTCCAGTTTGCCGCCGGCGCCGGCGCCGATCACCACTCCCGTGGTTTCACGCAGGTCATCAGGCAGCGGGAAAAGACCTGCATCCTTCAACGCCTCGATGGTTGCGACAAAGGCCAGATTGTCCGCACGGGACATGCGCTTTAAAGAGAAAGAAGGGGGGATCATTTCCCGAGGATTGAAGTGCTTGACTTCCGCACCATTGCAGGTCCGGTAGCCCGACGTATCAAAGACGGTCAGCGGCCCGATACCGCAGGTGCCCTCCTGCAGGGCCCGGGCAAATGCCGCCGTATTTTTGGCCAGGGCATTGACTGTACCCATTCCGGTGATGACCACCCGTTCCATTTGCATAAAATGTCCTGACCTGTATTTGATTCGACAGGCCCCGTCAAAACAAGTCCTGCCCTGATTAGCGGCTATACCTACCACTACTCAAAACGGAGGAGAGAAAAGTATTGAATATTGCCAGTTGAAAGCAGCGACACTTGCAGGAGAATGCCAGTAGGCATTCATGGCAGAATTCTATGTATTTTCACACGGGCATACCTCTCAGTTGGTTGTTTTTAGTAGTGCCTTTATTTTTTCCTTTGCCACGACATCTTCCATTTGCCTTACTTCAAACCTAAGAAATCCTCCCAGACGTGAAACCATATGTACATCAGATGGCATTACTTTGAAATAATAAGTATGCCCAGCTTTTGCTTCGATTTTTGCTTCTTCTGATTTTATTCCATATCCGACATTTGTCCTAATGACATAACTTCCGGGTGACACATCCGCAAAATCCATCATGTTGTTTGCTATATATTTATGAATATTACCAATATCAACATCAACCTTTTCATTTAAATAAATCCCATCACCGATAAAAAATAATCTCGCCTTTTCTTGTGTTGGCTCAAATATTTTTGCACCTGCGTTTACGAGTTCAACGACAATCGCCATCACTCCAGCGTTAAGAGCAAACTGTAATACAGTTATCTCTTCATTATCCTTCGCATTTACGTTGGCTCCCTTCTTTATGAGTAGCTTAGCGGTGTCAATATCCCTGACCTGCCATACACTATATATTAAAGGCGTGAAACCTGACGGATCGGTTGATTCTATGTCAGCACCCTTATCAAGTAAAAGATCAATTATTTCATGTTGTCCATAAACGACAGCATATAACAAAGCGTCATAACCTTGAATATCTTTTGACTTCAAATCAGCTCCCGCTTCAATCAAATATTTTGCAGCCTCTTTCTTTTTAGACCATATGGCACGCATGAGCGCAGTGGCACCATTCTGATCCGTGACATTGATATTTTGACCAGTAGACTGTAACGATTTTAATACATTGAGGTCGCCGGCACCGGCGGCATTTATGAAAGGATCCTTATGGGCACAACCAGAAGACATTAATGTAACGGCTGCAACAAAAGATAACGTAAAAGCTGTTAACTTATACATATATACCCTTTCTTTATGCCGTGACATTATTTATTTATGGTGTACACCGATTTCGTTCCTCATCATCTTTCTGTAGTAAATCTACCGAGTAACTATTTTTGATAAGGCATTGCTTTCTCATGGTGGGAGTATAAGAAGGATGATCTTGTGTGTCAATTGAATTATGACCACAGAATATGGGGTGCGGTATCGGTGAGCATTACCAGAAAAAACATGGAATATTTTTTTGAGACCTCTTATTTGCTGCTTTCAGGAAGAGAAATTCACTTATGTCATCTACGATGCTCCGTGACTGATGCGAGAACAAGACAGAATAGAATCGGGACTTTTCCCGCTTGGGAACCGTCAGGAAAATTGAGGTACTTTCTTTCCATATCTTTTGAGTTTAGATGCTCTATAATATGATATCCTCTCGATGATAAGAATGAATCTATTTCCCCATTTCTTATTCCAAATTGCGTTGGTTCTCCAGGATGATTAGACATCATATGTTCCCTTATTTTCCTCACACCTTCATCGTTCGATATTTCGGGCGAAAGAGATGCATAGTCAAAACAAATCAAGCTTCCAGCGGGTGAATTTGAGGCGATGACACTTAAAGTATCATCAACAACCTCTGCGGAAAGGTAATAGGTGACCCCCTCCCAGACGAAGAGAGATTTTTTGTTTCTATTGAATCCTGCCCGATGCAAAATATCTCCAATGTTGTCGGTGTTGAAGTTAATAGAAACAAATACGAGTTGATCCGGTATAGAAATGCCCGCTTGATGCAGCAATTCCATTTTGCGCTGTTGGGTAGGCCGGATATCCAACTCGAAGATCCGGGTATCTTTCATAATCTCTTTGAAGCGGTAAGATCGGCTGTCATAGCCTGCTCCCAGGAAAACGATCTGGGGAATGTTATCCAGCAGTGCTTGCTCAACAACATGATCAAAGAAGGCCGTACGAGCAATCATGAATTCGTACATACCGGGAGGAATCCTATTCTTTATGACCCATTCCCTCATCGCTGGGTCTTTCAAAGGGATTTTGCGATCTTCTGTAAGGAATATCTCGGCGAGGTAGTCAGGTCCTTTAATCTCTTCTCTCTCATCCGTTGCTGCGAGGAAACGCATAGTGGCCGCTCCCATCGCTGTTTCTGAGGGCCTATATTCAACAGACATCCTGCCTATATCTAATTCGGGTCGCTTGGACATTTCACTCTCGCCTGTGGCCTCGATCATAATCTTTTATCGCCTGACCCAGTTCAGGAGGCTGGCTTATTTCCCCGGCCGGAGGATTTTTTCTTTGATCAGGGTATGAACTGCCGAGTCAGCCGCTGCGTAGACATGCCGCAATATTTCGAAAAGTTCAACGGGATTCGTTGTGCCCGTCCACTCCCGCTTCAGGGTTTTGCATCCCAGAGGCCGATCTCGAAGCGGATATTTTTTGTCATGCCCCGGGAAGGTGCAACATCGGTCAGATCTCCTTTCGGCAGCTGAAGACTTAGTCGTCAGCACCCATCCTGCCGTGAGAAATGTTCTCCTGAAAGGGGCAAACAAATAGGCAGGTTGTTACACCTGCCTATTTTGAAAAAACAATTATATAGGTTTAGTCTATTCGATATTGGCACTAACAACAGATGCCATTTGCATCATATCGATAGTCTGACCTTCTTTTAAATTTGTAAAATCAGTTAATTTGCCAGTCTTGCTGGTAGTTTTGGTGTTGTTAAATATTTTAATTAATTTAGCATCAGCCACAATATTCTTGCCGGCATTTTCTGGTTTACCATTGATTGTTTTGGTTTGTAGTTTGTTTGCCTTGATGTAATCCCACAACTTTTTCGTTATCTCTGTACGAGGAAGTGAGCCAGCACCCAGGAATGCCGCCAAGTCCGCTTTCAATTTTACCGGTTTATTCAATCCTTTTTCTTCTGCCATGTTGATGCCTCCGTTCTTTAAATTGTCTTAGTATTTTTTTGATCAGATATTGCGGGGGAAGTATAAGAACTTTCGGTCTTGTATGTCAAGGCAATATTGACCGCAAAATATGTGGTGAGGAATCATTTGGGCATCCAGCCCAGCCCCTTGGCGTGCAGGCTCTGGATGTAGAGCCGGGCATTGGTCTCCGTCACTGCCGTCGTTTCCGGGTAAGCGCCGCTTGGGTCCTGCAAATCAGCCACCACCTTGCCGTCTTCCGTGAAAGCCATCACATGGCCGTAAGCTTTGTATTTCTTACGGGCAAAGGTGTTATGCAGATCGCCGCAGCCGAGATACCGGTCGGTTAATCAACGGTTGGACATGACATCGCCAGAATCCGTAATGCCTTGCCCAGAGCGTGATCTTCTTTGTTTTAGCCAATGGCCGTTTTGTGGATACCCTGACGCGCAGTCCCAGGATCTACCCCACCCCGACCTGACACTTTTTCGTCTTCCAGCGCTGGTGGATCCAGAACCACTGGTCCGGGTACTCCCGGACGATGTCTTCCACAACCTTTGTGAAACGCTGGGTGTTTTCCAGGAGGTCTGCTTCGTAGTCTCCTGTCCGGGAAATCTCCACCAGAGGCTTTAGAATGAACTTGTACTTTCCCGATTTCTGGCGCGCCATAAACATGGGGAGGACCGGCGCCCCGGACCGTAAGGCCAGGACGGCGAGCCCCGCACCGGTGCAGGCAGGGCGGCCGAAGAAATCGACAAAGACGCCCTCCCGGGCGGATACGTTTTGATCGCTCAGTATCCCAATGCATTGGTTCTCCTTCAGCAGGGTCATGATCCGTTTGCCCGAGCCCCCTTTCGGAACCATGACATTGCCGTTGATCGTCCGTACATGTTCGACGATGTTATCGAGGACCGGGCTGTCCAGAGGCCGATAGACAATATACGAGGACTTGAGGAACAAGGGGCCGGTGACAGGCATCAATTCCCAGTTGCCGAAATGGGCAATAATAGTGAGAAGTCCCTTGCCCTGGGCAATTCCCGCTTCAAAGTGCTCCAGGCCTTCCAGTTCAACCCATTCATGGAGGTTTTCCTTCGTGATGGACGGCAAGTCGAAGAACTCCGCCGCTGTAATGGCCAGATTCCGGTAGACTCCTTTGGCGATCCTGATCAGCTCCTCCACATCCTTTTCCGGAAAGGCGCAACGGAGGTTATGCAGCGCGATGAGTCGATGCTTTGCCACTGTATGATAGAAGAGCATCAGGAGGGACTTGAAGAAGAGTTTACGGATAGGCAGTGGAACGCACCGGAAACAAAACAGGATGATGCTCGTCACTCTCGTCTTCTCTACAGGCATGATATCCTCAGTGTTGCAGCAGGACAGTGGAAAGCCATCGTTTCAATTCCTCATCCTCGGGGAGGAATCTCAGGGCAATCCATCTGCCCGGGTTGGTGATGCGGGAAAGTAGTCAACTCCTCGAACTATTTCCCGGAGAGGACAATGTAATATCCAGAGGGAATCGATATCCGGCCCTCTCATAGAGATCCCGTATCCGGATCAAGTCCTCAATTTTGTCTTCACCCGGAATAATTTCGGCCAGCCATCGAGCGGTTTTATTTTCATTGTCCAGATACCAGCAGATGATGGAAACCTTGGCGGCCCTGGCGATATGCCAGAATCCGGTTTTGATGGTCGGCACCTTTTTGCGAGTCCCCTCCGGCACAATTGCCAGAAGAAACTCATTTCTCGTGTTGAAAATTTCCACCATTTGTTCCACAACGCCCTGGGATGCACCACGATTGACCGGAATGCTGCCGAGGGCTTTGAGAAAAAGGGATGCGGGCCAGAAAAACCATTCTTTTTTTACCATGATATGGCCGGTTCGCCTGATAATCCAAAAGCCCGTGAAGGCCCTGATGGCATCCATATTGGACGTATGGGGAAAACCGATAATCACATGCTTGCTGGAAAAATAGGACGGGAGCGGCTCAAGCCGCCAGCCCATTAGAAAATAGAGGGAACGTCCAACAAGACTCATCATTTTTTTCACTTGAGATTCCTTCTATGAAAAAGCGCATGGCCGTTTTTGAGGCGAGTAGGCCGGTTTCTCCCGATGCTACAGGTTGAGGTTTGTTTTTTCCTTTAACCGCCTGATCTCCCGGCGGCGCTACTCGGATTTTATTTCATGTCCACAAAATACCGATCAGGCTCTTTCATGGATGGGGTGAATATCGAAAATATTACCAGATGTTCTTTGCCGTTATTCTTGGTGGCGTGGGCTCTATTCATGGGGTTGAAATGAAAAGTACCCGGCTTTACATCAATCCATTTCCCATTGATCAGCATCTGCCCTGATTCTTTAAGGACATAGACCATTTCATCATGGGTTTTGTGAAAGTGAAAATATTTTTCTTTTTCATTGTATGACCTCCTTCTTAAGCCAATGGGTTACTCTTCTATTTGTTAAATTTACAATAAATTTTTCATGATATCCATTTAAAAGTTAGACTTCCACCACTCCTGCCGTTTGCCCTGATCCTGCGCTTCAGATTGAAAATTTGTAACTTTTGTCAAATATATTGACACACAAGACCGTTTGTCTTATACTTTTTCCGTCAAAAAATAATACTTTATCAATTCAACTAATATCAATAATTATCAATTCCATGATGCAAAGTATTTCTCAGGCATTGACTCACAAACTAATTTTCATATACTCAGGACAACAGAATAAATACTGAAAGAAAGATGGTGGCTATCATGAAGCGTTTAGGACTTCTCGTGGTTGCAATAACCATTTGTTTCGGTTGTGCTCAATCAACACAAACAATAATGTCGGACCCGGTAAGAGTTCAGCATGTAGAGGGTGTTGTTCAGAGCATATCAGGCAACGAAGTTATTCTCTTATTGAAGCTGCCGGAGTTTAGAAAAACAGCAGATACACCTGCTGCGGAAATTTCACAGCAAATTGTACAGAAGGGCCTGTTTATCGAGGGATTAAACATAGCCATCAACGGCAATCATGGAGAAATAACAAAAGTAATCGATCATTTGGTTACCATCCTTCTCAATAAATCTCCTGCATATTCGATCGGCCAGAATACAAAGTTGGAAATCCCGAAGAAAAGGATCGCTATTGTTGATTTTACAGTGATTAGAGGAGGATTAAAGGAAGCCGGCGCAATCCTGATGGAACAGCTATCTTCATCACTAATTGAGTCAAGACATTATATTGTAGTGGAAAGATCAAAACTCAGTACCATCATGGAAGAAATTAAGTTGTCCCAATCGGGGCTTGGCGAGACAATTCCGGAACAATTGCGACCAAGACTCATGTTTGCCGATTTGATCCTGACGGGAACGCTGGCCGAAATCGGAGATAAATACGACATCAATCTTCGGCTCCTTAATGTCAGGACCGGTCAGGCGGTTGCCGCCATTAATGTATCCGCACCGCTCTTTAAACCTATGGAAATGAGGGATTCCAGCAACTGGAACGAAGATTTTGAGGGAACGCTGACTGATCATTCATGGGTAATCGGGCCGAGGGGGAAAGATGGTTTTGTAAGAATAGACGGAAATACCGGAGCGGAGAATTCTAAAAAATCGCTCAAAATGGACTATACTTTCGATCTAAAGAAAAGAGAGCGATCGTGTCCAAGTATTAGAAATAACAAAAAACGGGACCTTTCTCTTTTTACAGGTGTAGAATTTTATGTAAAGGGGACGCACCCCATCACCGGCTTCTTGAATCTTGACATCTCGGACCGTGATGAGCCCGCTGTAAGAAACAGATGGTTCACAAGATACGAAATTACAGAAAATTGGCAATTATTAAAGATACCGTTTGATCAATTCAGCTACACAAAAAGTGATGGGCTTATTAAAAGAGAAGGGTTTAAACCCGGAAAACAGATTCTGGACATGAGTCACGTAGAAACAGTAATATTTGGAACCTGCAACGGCATGGTGAGCGAGGAAACGAAAAAAGGCGCCATCTGGATTGATAATATCCGCTTCTATAAGCAGTGATCACAATCGGTAATCATCACCGTGTGAGCGTGTCCCGCCGCTTCAAACTCTTCAGGGGCGTCACTTGTTAAAGACAGTTTAAGAAAGATGGACGAACCATTATATTTTTAGTCGGTTCCGTCCCGATTGTTTTCACTGTGGACATCAGATTTTAAGCGGGATGGCAAGTGATTGGCAGCATAGAAAACCACAAAGGATACAAAAAGGGTAATGTAGGCTACTGTGAATGCAAGTGATTTTCCATACCACAACCCGACAAACCAACGCCTGAACTCATCCGCAAGCACACCTGCCTTTCCGCTATAGAGTTGCAAATCCCGCAGATACATCTTGGAATCTTCAGGCATAATGGGATAAGCTTGTCCACCTATTATTTCGTAACCCAAAACGCTGTTCGATTCATTCTCAGCTGTCCGATAAATCAAGACGGCGCTGCCCAAACCGACCAGCAGGATCATGGCGCTGATAAGATTAAGGCATGTCTGCGGATCTGAAATTTTCCATTTCATGCTGTGCCTGTTTTTACTGTTATATCGCTATAAAAGTTCGCTTCATCTTTTACCGCTGATGTATAAACAACCCAAAGGTTATTGGCAAGCATTTCCTTGATTCCTGCATTCTTGCTTTGGGAAAGCTTCACATCCACTTCCCGTAATAACCCAATCATGTGCTCTGCAGTATAACGCCTCCGACTCATCCTGCCCCCCCCTTAAGGATGGTCCGGGATGATGCCGGAATCCTCCACCGGATCGGTTTTAGAGGGGAGGGGCAGGTTAAATCCAGGGGCATTGAATATTTTCCTAAAAGAAATACCGCGGATATTTTGTTTAAAATATGCTACAAAAATAACAGAGGATGATGAAAATGGCTTATAAATTCTCGCCGAGCACTCTGTCTGTATTAGCGGAAAATGATGAAAGGAGATGGAAGCATGGAGGTCATTGATGTCCAGGTGCAGACTTTTACCAGGGAGGCAATGAAGTACCATCCCAATCTGAATGAAATTGAAGTCATGATACGCACCGTATTCAAGCGAGAGTCAGCTTTTACGAGCGAGGAGGAATTCATAACCGGATTAAGAGCAGCTGGTGTCAAAGCCATTATGATGAGTCCGATGGGTTGGGCCAAAGCAAATCGTGATCTGGCGCAAATCAAAGAGATGCATGACTATATGGGACACCTTAAAAAGACTTACCCTGACACCATTCTTGGGTGTTGGGGCGACATCGATCCTAACCTGGGCGATCAGGGTGCCCGTGAATTGGAGAGATGCATTAAAGATGTGGGCATGCTGGGAATTTACACTGGCGCCATCCTGACGGGAATACCCGTCAATGACAAGAAATACCGGCCCCTGTTTGAGGTATGTGCCGAAGCCGGCGTCCCGGTCAAACTATCCGTAGGCATGACCGCTATCGGTCAGGGCAAACCCGGAGGTGGCGGGGTCCATTTGAGCTATGAAAATCCTATCCCTTATGTTGACGATGTTGCCATACAATTTCCCAACTTGACGATCATTGCCGCTCATTGCGCCTGGCCTTTTCACAATGAAATGACCGCCGTGATGATACACAAATCCAATGTCCATAATGAGCTTCATGGCTGGTCGCCAAAATACTTCCCTGCGGAGCTAAAGCGGGAGATCAATGGACGCCTCCAGGACAGAGTCATGTTTGGTTCTGATTATCCTTGGTTTTCCTATGAACGTCTCTTCCACGACTGGGAAACCGAGGGGTATAAACCAGAGGTTTTAGAAAAGGTATTTTATAAGAATGCGCAGAGGATTTTCGGGTTCGAAGGATGAAGAAGAGAGACCACCCCCTGATTTAAGGAGGCCATGATGAAAAAAGAGCTGGGTGTAAAGAACTGTCTATATCCCCTTCCTGTCACATTAGTCGGTGCTGATGTGGCTGGAAAGGCGAACTTCATCACGATCGCTCATGTGGGGATTATGGACCTCAATTCCATTTCCCTGGGCATGGCCAAGTCCCATTATACCAATGCCGGCATCAAAGAAAATGGGACATTCGGTGTCAGCATTCCCTCTATCGAAATGGCGCAGGTGAGTGATTACTGTGGACTCGTTTCAGGAAAGACAGTGGATAAGTCGAAACTCTTCGATGTCTTTTATGGGAAACTAAAAACAGCCCCCATGATCCGGAAATGTCCCATCAACATGGAATGCAGGTTGATGAAGACGGTGGATTTCCCGAAGCATGACGTATTCATTGGCGAGATCGTGGAAACCTATGTTGATGAGGAATATCTTACCGACGGTATCGTTGATTTTGCTAAGGTTCAACCCATCCTCTTCGTGATGAATGATACGGGTTACTGGAAACTTGGGCAGCGCTTTGCCAATGCCTGGGACATCGGGAAATCACTCAAATCAGGATGATTCCGGCTTTGTGAGAATATCGCGGGATGATCCTGCGCAAGGTAGAGACCCGGATTAAATTTTTTTTTTGATAAGGGATATAAAAAAAGAATAATGGAGGTAACCAAAGTCTATGAATGCGCCGGAACGATTTGATGATGTCAGTGTGATCTGTAAAGCCAACATCTTTTTTGATGGGAAGGTGGTCAGTCATACGGTCTTGTTCAAGGATGGAAAGAAAAAGACCGTAGGCTTGATCTTTCCGGGATCTTTCAAGTTCAATACGGATGCTCCGGAAAAAATGGAAATCACTGCCGGAAACTGCCGGGTCCGTCAAGCCGGCGAAGAGCAATGGAAAACATATCAGACCGGCACATTCTTTATGGTGCCCGGCAAGTCATTTTTTGAAATTTCCGCAGGGGATGGCATTTTAGAATATATCTGCTCTTTTGAATAATAACTGCAGAGAAGAATTCAGGAAGAACCATTGCGTCTTCAATTGGCCACGCTCAATAGTTTATTCTATGTGTGATTTGGCTGTTTTGACAGCGAGATCTCTATCTTTTGTAAAAAGCCTCCATTCCATTCCGGACGAGTGAATACCGGCCTCCTTGTCTTGACCTCTACCATAATACCAGTGTCCAAAGCGCTCGACCGTAGAAAAGGGATGATTGCCTGTACAGAGGATTCCGCAAGGATTAATCTCCTCGAAAAAAATAGTTTCGTCGGGGACTTCGTCATAAGACAGGTCATCAGGCAATGCGATTTGAGATACATCAACGCCTTCTGCTTCCTTTTTATCCAACCATTCTGAAATTTTCATTTGAGTGGTTTGTTTGATATTTTGATAAGAATTCCTTTTGGGCGCGTAAAACATGTGGTTTTCAGAAAATCTCTCCTTCTACTTTTCATCCTTTGCCTTCGTTCATGTGGTTATAAAGATAATGGATAGTGGGTTTTATGTTAAAACTTCTTCGTTCTACTTAAAACCTGCCCTTGGATATTTATACCACATGTTCATTTGGAAATCTGCCATTTTGATGAGTCTTCAGTGCGAAGAGATTTACACAGTGCGAAGGGTCATACCCAGTTTATCCCCATAAGAATGCTTCTTGGTTTTTCATATCTCTTCCCAATTTAACAATATTTACGAGGCGATATGAACGAAGATTCCTGAAAGCCACATCTTGGCACAAACCTTGGAAGTGATTGGGCTGATTCATTGCCGAAGAAGGAGTTTTGATTATGAATGACAAAGATATTGCCATCGTATTTCCCGGCCAGGGATCCCAGCGTCCCGGAATGGGCAAGGATTTCTATGATCAACTATCGGTTTGTCGGGAGATTTATCAAGAGGCATCAGATGCAGTCGGCTGGGATGTCGCTGCCATGTGCTTCGGTGACGATGAGAGGTTGAACCTTACAGAGTATACTCAACCCTGTATCCTGACCACAGAGATTGCCATGCTGAGAGGCATTTCTGATCTTCATGGACTTTTACCAAAGATTTACGGCGGTCACAGTCTCGGTGAATTCACGGCCCTCGTGGCGGCCGATGTGCTTCCCCTTTTTGAAGCGCTCCGTATCGTACAGAAGAGAGGGAAGTTGATGCAGGAGGCATACCCTGTGGGTATTGGTGGAATGGCCGCGATCATTTCTGAAGATCTGGATATGGATATGATTGATCAAGCGCTTGCGGATTTGCCGGTCGATATCGCTAATATTAATTCATCCGAACAGGTGGTGATCAGCGGCGCCGCTTCAGCCTTTCCGAAGGTTGCCGTCCGTCTGGCAGATACCATCCATGGTGATCAGACCTTCCGTTATGTCCCGCTTAATGTGAGCGCGCCCTTTCACAGCCGCTTCATGAGATCTGTAGAAGCGGAGTTTGCGATTGTCTTAGAGCATTCCTGCAGTAATTTCAGCCCCGAAAATGCAATATGTGTCACGTCGAATCTAACGGGTTCGTTTCATCACGGTTGCTGTGAAGAAATCATGCGAGCCCTGGTATATCAGTTGAGCAGCACCGTTCAGTGGATGGGTAATATGAAGGCGATAGCGCATAAGGCTGATGCCATTTACGAAATTGGCCCCGGAAGGCCACTGCGTGACTTCTTTAAAACCATCGATGTCAACTGTATGTCCGTTGTCTCGCTGTCTGCCGCAGCGCGGATTTTTGGTTTCAATAATTGAGTGAGCCAGAAAATGGATTTTTGCTTGAGTGATACACAACAGATGTATGTGGATACGGTACAGAGGTTCGTCAAAACCGATATCCTGCCACAGATCATGGACCTGGAAAGAAAGCATACCTTCCCCGAAACCCTTATCCACAAGGCCTGGGAAATAGGGATCCTGAATCTCTGCATCCCGGAATCCGTTAAGGGGTACGGCATTGACATGACATCTTCTGCCTTGATTATTAAGGAGCTTTCCTACGGAGATTCGGGAATTGCCACCTCTGCCATGTGCAACGATCTGGCGAACGCTGTGATCGCTATGCATGGGACCGGGAGGCAACAGACGCTTTTCCTGAAGCCTTTTGTGGATGCGCCTAAAATGGCGTCATTTTGCCTCACGGAACCAGGCGCCGGTTCCGATAATTCTGCCATGACGACCTTCATCAAAAAGTCAGATGATGGAACTTATCTCTTGAACGGGGCCAAGTGTTTCATTACCAATGCGACGTTTGCCTCACAGTTTACTGTTTTGTGCAAGGTTGGCAAGCCTTCCGGAAATTTCATGGCTTGTGTGATTGTCCCGGTCGATGGGCCGTTACCGGCTGATGTAAAGTCCGCACAGCATGAAGGCCGCGAAATTTCATTTCCCGGAGGGGGAAGGATCAGCATCGGCAAGCCGGAGGACAAACTGGGACAGCGCCTCTCCAATACCGCCAGCGTCACCTTTGAAGATGTGGTGATTCAGCCAGAGCAGATCATCGGCGATCGGCGCTTGGGATTCAAATATATCGTGGATGTACTCGATTATGCGCGGCCCATGGTCGCCGCTATCGGTGTGGGCCTTGCCAGGAGAGCCCTTGATGTGACCCTGGCCTATACAAAGCAGCGGAAGCAATTCGGTCAGCGGATCTGCGATCTGCCCGTGGCCAGGGAAACCCTGGTGCAGATGTGGAAAAAAGTTGAGTTGGCGGATCTTGCTCTGATGAAGTCCGCACTCAAGGTTCAGGAGCAGGCCCCTGACCGGGGGATCTACGCTTCGTTAGCTAAGAATACAGCGGCAGAGGCAGCTATATTCTGTGCCAATGAGGGCCTTCACCTGCATGGAGGATACGGATTCATGGCGGAATATGAGATTTCAAAGCTTGCCAGGGATGCCCACATCATCGACATTTACGAGGGTGTCCGGGAGGTCCAGAACATGATTATTGGAAGGGAGCTGGTTTGAAAATGCTCTATTTGCATGGCCTGGGACATTTTTATCCCGATAATATAATCACCAATCAATTTTTAGAAGATCTGGATATCGGCACGACAGAGGAGTGGATCCTGGATCGGGTCGGCATTCACGAACGCCGCACAGGCTTGCCCCTGGAGTATATCCGGGATACCAAGAACAGCGATCCTCGTGCAGCCTATGCGTTTATTCAGCACTGTAACGCCAGGGACGGCGCCGCTGCCGCAAGGATGGCTCTGGATCGGTCGGGGATTGCGCTCGGGGATATCGGGCTTGTTATCTCCGGGAGCTCTGCACCGGACACTTTCACACCACCGGAGTCAGCGCGTATTGCCGGGGAACTCGGTATCGATGCCCCTTGTCTGGATCTGAACTCCGCCTGTACGACTTTCGGAATGCAGATCCATTTCCTGGCATGTATGCGTCCGGAGACCCTTCCGCCATACATTCTCTTAGTCAATCCGGAGAACTTGACCCGCGTTGTGGATTATACGGACCGGAGCACAGCGGTCCTCTTTGGGGATGGCAGTGCCGCTGCCGTTGTCTCTGCAACGGTTCCATCTCAGATGGTTTTCACGAACGCCTATGGAAACTCAAAACCTTCATCCTGGGACAAAGTGACCATTTCAAGACTGGGATACTTCCAGCAGGATGGCAGTGCCGTCCAGGGATTTGCTATCCGTAAGATGACCGAGTCGCTATTGATGCTGAAATCATCATCTCATCTCAACGGCAATCGATTTATCTTTGTGGGTCATCAGGCCAATTTGGGGGCACTGCGCAGCGTCTGTGACCGTGCAAACATTGCGGAAGAGCATCATTGGTGCAATGTGGAACATTTCGGCAACACGGGATGTTCCGGGGCACCGGCGGTCCTGAGCCAGCACTGGAGTGAACTGAGAAGCGGTGATCATGTGGCGGTTGCCCTTGTAGGGGCTGGGCTTACATGGGCGCATATGCTTCTGAATATCGAGGGTTAAGTAACGAACAAAAGGACACGATAGAATCATATCATGACTTATCAAGACTTTCTTACACAGAAACATTTTAACCAGGAGGAACTCATCGCCTTTGCCTACGGGACCTTGGTGGACGATCCTCCGGCCGATTTCGACGCCCGTTTGCCTGCACCTCCTTTTCTTATGATCGACCGGGTCCTCTCCTTTGTGAGCGATGGTAAACGAGGATCCATTATCGCAGAACAGGATGTCCGCATGGATGCCTGGTATTTTCAATGTCACATGCCCGGCGATCCTGTGCATCCTGGATGTCTGTGCGTGGATGCCATCTGGCAGTTACTCGGTTTCTATGGTGTCTGGCGGGGTGCGCTGGGGGCCGGCAGGGCACTGGGATGCGGCGAGGTTTCTTTCAACGGGCAGATCCGCCCTTATAATCGCAGCATCCGCTATGAGATTGCAATTAAAAGGTTTGCCCACCTGAACTTATCAGGCGCAACCATTATCATCGGAGATGGGAATGTCTTTGTGGATGACGCATTAGTGGTACAGATCTCGGAAGCCAGAACCGGAGTATTCAAAGGGATTGTTTATCCTGATTATCCAAAACGGTCTCGAAATGCCGTGGGTGGCCTCATAGCTGGGAGTGAAATATGAAGGATCATCCTGTAGCGATTGTTACAGGGGGTGCAACGGGAATTGGAGCCGCCTGCGTACGCGCCCTCGCCGAAAGCGGCTTTACCGTGGGCATTCATTACCGGAAAAGCGAGTCAAAGGCCCGGTCTTTGCTATCTGACATCAGAGGGGGGTTCCTTCTCCAGGCTGACTTGTCTGATATGGAACAGGTGGAGGCCATGATCGACCGGATAAAGACCGAGGCGGGTCGAGTGGATGTCCTGGTGAACAATGCAGGTCTCTCGATCAATTGCGACATTCATGGGATGCGGATTGAGCAGTTCGATGAACAGCGGTTCATCATGCGCGGCATCTGGTACCTGACCAAGCGCATTCTGCGGCTTTTCATGCTCCGCAGCGGGAGCGGACGCATCGTAAATATCTCCAGCGTGGTCGGCCATACCGGCAACGGGGGCCAGATCCCCTACACCATGGAAAAGGCCGCCCTGGACGCTTTTACAAAGTCCCTGGCCAAAGAGCTGTCCGGGCGCAACATCCTGGTCAATTCCGTGGCGCCGGGCTTCATCGATACAGAGATGACGGCTGTCCTGCCCGAGGTCATGAAAGATCGGATCATTTCCAATATACCTCTCGGAAGGATGGGCTGTCCGGAAGAGGTGGCGGAGGTGGTCGCATTCCTGGCAACCCGTGGCTCCTATATCAACGGCAGCATCATCCATGTCAATGGAGGACTCTATGGGGGCTGACCTGGCGTTCATGTCAAGGATTCTGGATGCGGTACCGCAGCAGGAGCCATTTCGTTTCATCGATGAACTCATCGAGGTGGATGAGGAGCATATCGTCGGATCATACCGTTTTCGTGTCCATGAAGGCTTTTATCAGGGACATTTCCCGGGAAATCCGGTTACGCCGGGGGTTATCCTCATTGAGGCCATGGCGCAGACGGGGGTGGTCGCCTTTGGTCTTTACCTTGCAATGAGGCAAGCTCATCTGTCCTCTGAAGAAAGTCAAAACATCCAGACCCTCTTCACTTCGGCCGACCTGGTGGAGTTTACAGGGATCGTTCGGCCAGGAGAGAGGGTCATCATCAAGGGTCGGAAGATCTACTTTCGCCGAAATAACCTGAAAGCGGAAGTCAGCATGGAAAGGGAAAATGGCGAGCCGGTCTGCCGAGGCATTCTCGCCGGTATGGGCGTTTTAATGTGATGAATTCTTGCTTCCTGAAGGAGATGCGGAGGTTGTGTAGAACATGAATAAACGGATTGTTGTCACGGGCATGGGTGTTGCGGCGCCTAATGCCCACGGTCTTGCGGCTTTTGAAGAAGCCCTCCGTGAAGGGCGTTCAGGGATCCGGTTCATTCCCGAACTGGAGAAACTGAATTTTGGCTGCCAGGTGGGAGGGATCCCCGAGGACTTCGACCAGATTCGCAAAAGTTATTTTGACCACGAGAAACTCATGTCCATTAACGACAATATCGGTTATGCCGCGGTGGCCGCGGTGGATGCCTGGGTGGATGCGGGGTTCAGCGTGCCAGATGCCAATGATGACCGGGTAGACTGGGATACCGGCGTGATCCTGGGCTCTGGTATCGGCGGCATGGATACGATCGCGAGAACGGTTGTTCCCGGAGTCAACGAGGGAAGGGTTCGCCGCCTCGGAAGCCGTATTGTTGAGCAGGTGATGAACAGCGGGACTTCTGCCCGGATCGCCGGACTTCTCGCCCTCGGGAATCAGGCTACCTCCAATTCTTCTGCCTGCAGCACCGGGAATGAAGCGATTATCGAAGCCCTATGGAAAATACGTATGGGGCTGACGAAACGTGTCCTGGCCGGCAGCTCGGAGGGTGCATCGCCCTATATCTGGGCGGGTTTCGATGCCATGCGCGTCATCTGCAGGAAATTCAATGACCGGCCCGAGGCTGCCTCGCGGCCCATGAGCGCTTCGGCTGGCGGTTTTGTTCCCGGCTCCGGAGGCGCCGTCCTCGTCGTGGAAGATCTGGAAACAGCCAGAGAACGAGGAGCACGGATATATGCTGAGATCTTGGGAGGAACAGTCAACTGCGGAGGCCAGCGTATGGGAGGGTCCATGACAGCCCCCAATCCCGAAGGGGTAAAACGTTGCATCCGGAGTGCCATCGCCGACGCAAGCATTGGTCCAGACCAGATCGACGCCATCAACGGGCACCTGACCGCCACATATGCGGATCCAGGAGAAATCAATAACTGGCTGGAGGCTCTTGAACGCAAGCCGGAAACATTCCCGTACATCAATGCGACAAAGTCACTCATCGGCCATTGCTTAGGGGCCGCCGGCGCCATCGAGTGCGTTGCCGTAGTCCTTCAGATCTACAAGGGATTTATTCATCCCTCGATGAATTGCGAGGATCTTCATCCTGATATCCAGGCCATATCAGATAGGATTCCTCAAGTTTGCATGGACTATCCTGAATTGCGAATCATCGCGAAAGCAGGGTTTGGTTTTGGCGATGTCAATAGTTGTCTGATTTTTAAAAAATGGGAAGAAGGAGTTTAAACAATGGATGAAAAGAAAATTTTCCTGGAAATGCTCAATATCTTGAAACCCTTTACAAGGAATGGGAACTTGGCGGAAACTGCGACCATGGACACACACATCCTGAACGATCTGAAGGTGAATTCGGCTCGACTCGTTGATGTTATTATCAAGTGTGAAGACGTCTTCGGGATCACGATCGAGGACGATGAAGCTGACAAAATCCGGACAATCGGAGATGCCGTGGCACTGATCAAAAGAAAGCATCTTTAAAAAGCAGCCGTCCGGCTAAAATATCAGAGTTGATTATGACCTTTGTCGAAAAGGGCCTTGTTCATTTGCAATATGCTTTGGGCCGGTTGACATCTATTTTTCTCGTTCCCCTCTATTTTGCCGCGATGCGGCTAAGGGGTTACCGGATTCACGATCTGGAACGGGTCAGAGAGGAGTGGTCTCGTTTTTTCCAGGAGCACCAGGGTCCCTGGATTGTCTGCGCCAATCACCTGACGATGGTGGACTCCGTGATCCTCACCTACGCGATGCTATCCCTGCCTGACCAGACCATTCGATTTCATCTCGTTCCCTGGAATTTGCCGGAGCGCGCTAATTTCCAACGCAATCCCCTGTTGGCCGCATTGTGTTATCTGTCCAAGTGCATCCCCGTCGGCCGCGGCGGTAACCGGGATGAGATGAGAAAAACCCTTGAGAGATGCCAATATATTTTGAGCCGGCGCCAGAACTTGCTCATTTTCCCTGAGGGGGGACGTTCGCGAACCGGACGAGTAAACTTGGAGAATTATTCTTACGGCGTTGGCCGCTTCGTTAAGACCTGCGATGGTTACCGCTTATTGTGTGTTTATCTGCGTGGGGATGGGCAGGATACCTATGGTTCGATTCCAAGGTTTGGCGAGAAATTCACCGTCACGCTGGAAGAATTGGTCCTGCAGGAAAGTGGTCTCCACGGTCTTCGAGCACAGCGTGACTATTCCACCCAAATCATCCAACGTGTGGCAAAGATGGAGGAAGACTATTTTGATGTTCGTCGGCAATGATGTGGTGGATTTGACACATCCGGAGAACAGAGGCAAAAGCCAGGATCAGCGTTTTCTCAATCGGGTGTTCACAACAGATGAACAGAATCTCATCAGCAAATCTTCATCTCCGGATGCTACACTCTGGGCCTTATGGGCGGCGAAAGAGTCTGCCTACAAGGTCTGCCATAAAATCAACCATAAAATATCTTCCATTCCAAAGCACTATGAAGTGAGGCTGCTTGACGGCGAGAGCTGCAACCTGTTACCGGCTGAATGCATGCTGTCCACTTCCAGAGGGAGCTTTCAGAATGAAGTTTGTGGAAATATTCATACTTCCATGGGGCAAATCGACATTACTTTATTCATGGGTTTTCGATATGTGCATTGCATCGGAGCCCTGCATACCGGGGAGGAAAACATCATTCTGTACCAGAAGGTGTTTTTTATGGGTCCCGCCGTGCACAAGCCCGATAAAGCTTCTTTTTATGTCCGTCACATGGCCAGAAGACATCTGGCCCTGTGTCTGAGAAAACAACCTTCAGATATTCATATCACTCGATTGAAAAGCCCTTCCGGCCTTGAACCACCCATGGTTTGTATTGACAATATTCCAACTCAACATGTTGATATCAGCCTGAGCCACGACGGTGGATATATCGCTTATACATTTACTATCCATCATGACGGGAAGTAACCGACATCCTTTCCGACGTCCAACTTTTTATTATGGGTCGCGAGTGGATATCATCTTCTTCAACTGCAAATTCCTCGAATCATCTAGTGGTAAATTTTCTGATTTGGATTTATAGTGTTGCCATCCCTGATCTGACGCAAAGGAATGTTAAATAATCTATGGCAACGCTAATCGTTTTAGTCTTGATTCTCCTGTTGTTATTTACACTTTTTATCAGGAGAGGGGTAAATTTAAATGCCCGAGATGTCTTATCAAATTACTTGAACACTACCGTCAGCGGTCGAACAGAAGAAGCCTACCATTACCTGTCATCAAAAAACAAAGCAAATCATACCCTTCAGGAATATCGGACGGGTCATTCTCTGGGAAGCGGTTTGATGGCCAATATGATTGCACGAAATATCTCCTTTGCTGTCGAAAAAATGGATGTCATGGGTGATAAAGCAACAGCGGTTGTGACGATAACTGCACCTGATTTCAAGCTGATGATGAGTGATGTTTTTCAGGAGATGGCACCGGATAGGATACCGGAACAAAATCTGGAGGCTTTTATTTTCGTATGCCGGGAAATCAGCCATTATCTGGATAAATATCAGCAGGACGCCATCCCGATGAAGACATGCACGGAAGCTTTCCATCTAATTCGGGAAGAAGGTTACTGGAAAATCTGTTTAGAGGACTGAACGGCCTTTTTCCGGAAAATATGAATGACCGGCCCCGTGAGCAGGATAAAAAATATTAAAAGGATTTTATTCCCAGTGATAAAATTATTTCTAAAAAGGCATATCTTGAAGAACAGGGCTTTGATACACCAGGAAAGCAAGTATATGCACGATTTCATGCACCTTAAAACGTTTCAAATAAAAATAAACTTTAAAGCCACCCTCGGATTGATTGGTTGTGTTCAATAAATTCATGAAGTGACTTTTTCAAGATTGCTGGCCCTAACGCCGATAAGCCTTACCCGCTTATTCAGATCAATCCGTTTGAGACATGCAAATGCTGCTTTCCGAATCTCTTCTTCAGCATCCGTATAATCGGATATCGTTTTTGCCCTGGTCAAGGTCTGAAAATCACTGAATCTGATCTTTATCGTGACGGTTCTGGTTTGGTATCCATGCGCTTGCATCTCAGCAACTACTTCCTTTGTAAGTTCCGCAAGCGTTTTTGCGATCACCTGCCAGTTTTTTACATCTTCCTGAAATGTCGTCTCCCGGCTGATCGATTTGGGTTCCCAGTGAGTGACCAATGGGCTATCATCGATTCCTCTTGAAGCATCATAAAGATAATGACCATAGGAATGACCGAAGGATTCAACGAGTTTCTCTGTGGATGATGCGGCGAGCTGTCCGATGGTTTCAATTCCAATATCTTTCAGATGCGCCTCTGTCTTCGGTCCGACTCCATATAATTTTCTTATCGGCAAAGGCCACAACTGACATTCGACATCCCCTTCATTCAGAATGGTTAGTCCATCCGGTTTTTGCATATCGGATGCGATCTTGGCCAAGAGCTTATTGGGGGCGATACCGATAGAACAGGTCAAGCCAGTTCTTTCTTTAATCCTGGTCTTAATCCTGACGACAATACTTTCAGATGCATCCAATAATTCGGATACATCCAAGAATGCCTCATCGATACCGGCATCCTCCATGACGGGTGTAATCGTCATGAGAACAGATTTAAATTGTTGAGAGGCGGCGGAATAAGCCTCATAATCCACAGGAAGAAAAACAGCATGAGGGCAGAGCTTGTAAGCAATCCTCAGCGGCATCGCAGAGTGGACACCATATTTCCTGGCATCATAGTTAGCGGTAGAAACCACTCCTCTTTTTGTGGGATCTCCCATGCCGCCGATGACGACAGGCTTTCCGATCAGAGCTGAATTTCTCCCCTCCTCAACCGCTGCGAAGAAGGCGTCCATGTCGACATGAAGAATTCTTCTTTTGATGGAGTGAATGAAAATCATAGCGCCAATTTTTGAATTTTTCGATTATTTACTTCAGGAGCGTAAATATCAAGACTGGCGTAAAGTAAAGAAGGGAAAGGATGATAAAGCCAAGGCACAACCCGTCAATCCATTTTCCTTGATTAAGAATTCTTTCATCCCAATCTGTCGATTCGATGAAAAACCGGTGTCGTCCCAGCAATCGCCTCGCTGAAAAACTGCTGCTGACGGCTATTTCAGGCCATCCTATCCACCTTGAAAAAGTTGATGCTATGGACTGCATGTCTTTGTCCTTTTTATACATAAATAATCATGAGCAGCATTAGCTGTGATACTTCCGGATCACAGCGGTGACAACGCCTCCGAGCCGTAATTCTGCTTTGGGCTTTATGGTGGGATATTTTGAGTTTGCCGCCTCAAGAAAAACGGTTTTGCCTTGCTTTTTGAAATATTTTATCGTCCAGTCACCGTCAACTTCGGCAACAACAATATTCCCATTCTTGGGAGCCCGCTCTCTTTCGACAATGACCAGGTCTCCCTCCATAATGCCTGCATTGATCATGGAATCACCAACAACTTGCAATAAAAAAGATGATTCGGGACGGTTAACCAGATATTCATCCAGGGATACAACGTCACAGAAGGCTTCTTCTTCAGGGGATGGAAAACCCGCTTGCACAGAACCGGCCATGGGTATGGCAAAGGAACGATTTGTTAGCCTCAGGTGACCCTTCTCATCTTTTTCAAGAAAGCCGCCATCGACGAGTTTGTGGACCCAGAAATGGATAACGCTCTTTGATTTGACGTCCATAAGGCCAAGCATTTCTGCGTAGGAGGGCATTCGCCTGTATTCCCGAAAGAATTGGCCGATCTTTCTTGCGACACTCTGGGTAGTCCGTTTCTTTGCCACGAGTCATATATATAGAACGATCGTTCTAATGTCAAGAAGTTTTTGCATTAATTTTTATTGCAATTTATATCGAATCCTCAATACCCCCTGATCATAATTACTCGATATGATCTTGAACTTACCGATTTCAGATGTATTTTTCACATGCTGCCCGATGCAAGTGGTGGCGTCATAGTCGCCAATGCGAACAATGCGTATTTTACCTTGACCATCCGGCACCCGTTTTAAATCAAATTTAGTTTGCGCTTCTTTTAAAGTTATAAACTCATCGTTTAACTCAAGATTTGAATTAATAATTTCATTGATTTTATTTTCGATCATTTTAATTTCCTCTTCCGTCAGGGTGCGATCAAAATGGTAATCACATTTGGATTTTTTCTTTTCAATGTGCGCGGAAAAACAACGGCCGCAATTAAACATCCTAATCATGGTTTGATTTAATATATGTTCTGCTGAATGCATTCTGGGATCAATATTTTCTTTCATAGCTGCCATGGAACATTTCCATACATAGTATTTCTGCCTTTATCGTAAAGTGACCAGAAGCAACCTCTTGCTATTCAAGTTGAAGCGGGTCATGATCGTTTCAAAAACCTTAAAGTCTTTTCCGGTAGAAATAATTTCGATATTGATGGGGCTACCTATGCCTTTCCATGCTTGACTTAATTCAGCCTTGAAAATGTCCCGGCAATTGTCAGATAAAAGATCAACCATATTCGTACCTAAAATTTTTTGCCTTTGTCTGCCGGTATATTCCAACACTCTTTCCGCCACACCTTCGATAAGACCATCTTTATCGATCATAAATCCCATCTCTTCCTTGAACAGGCGATCCTTCAATTGATCCCGGTTATCCCTCATCCAGGCATAGGCCAATGTCAACTGTTTATTAACCTCATCAAGTTCACGATTCAATGCAACCATTTTTTCCTCGGCCAGTTTACGCTCGGTGATGTCCATGACTATGCCTACCATTCTGAGGGCAGAACCATCAGCACCCTGCCCTACGGCCATTGCTTTGGAACTCTGCCAGACCACATTGCCTTGTTTTGTGATTGCACGACATTCTACTTCATAATCGGGATTCTTCCTCTCCCGATAATCTCTTCCAATCTGCAACACTCTATCGCGATCGTCAGGATGAATACTATTCAGCCAGATTTCTCTGGCATTCTTAATCTCATCATATGAGTATCCCAGCATCTCCGCCCATCGTTTGTTTATCGTTGTATGCCCTGTATTCAGATCCACATCCCAAGAACCTAAAGCACCGCCCCTCAAGGCCAGTTCCAGCCGTTCCTGGCTTTCTCGGAGTGCCTCCTCTGCCTTTTTACGTTCTGTGTTATCAAACAAAATAGATCGGCTCATGATGTAGTTGCCATCAGAGTCCTTAATGGCCGTCGCATTTAAAAGCACAGGTAATATTTTGCCATCCTTTCGAATCATGTCAAATTCCAGATTGCTAATCCAGCCCTGCTTCTTAAATACCGGAAAAATTTTCTGAAAAACGATTACACTCTCCGACGTAAGCAGGTCATCGAATTTTTTCTTTCCGATAATCTCATCCCGGTCATATCCCAACCACCTGAGTTCCGTATTATTCATGCGTAGAAAGGTGCCGCCAGAATCCAGAGAATGATAGCCACAGGGTGCATTGTCGTAAAGATCACTGATTTCTTCTGCAGATTTCCTTAACCCCTCCTCCTTCTTTTTACGGTCGGTGATATCACGTGTAATTGTGAGGATGGCTGTTGGTTTTCCATGGGCATCCCTCACGAAGGAAGCATGATTCTCCGTCCAGACGACATCACCATGCTTCTGGTTCATCTCTCTCAACTCAATCAACCGGGACCTTTTAGGATCTCTTTCCGAATCATGCTCCAATTCGTCTTTGATAAACTCAAACAACAGTTGCTTTTGATCCTCTTCAAGATTAGTCCCGACCGGTGATCCGATATAATCCCCTTCAGGAATCCCATATAATTGACTGGCAGATCGGTTCGCATAAGTGTAGGAAAGAGTCTTTAAGTCAACCACCCGGATCGTATCTCCAATATTATCTGCAATCATGCGGAGAAATGCCTTATGATCCTTTAACTCCTTCTCAAGCTCAGCAATCCGATGTTGAAGCATCTCTAATTCTTCGATAAGCTGCTTTGGGGTCAGATTTTTTTCTCCCATATTCTAAATCTCCGTAATTCACCTCTAGACAAGCAAACATTGTCCTGCCATCATAGACAAGACCCAAACAATGGGTTCATACTTTACTGGAAGCAAGTATGGAATTAACGTTTTGGCCCTCTACCCCACGGATGCTATATCATACCGATAAATCATAAACATTCAAGTGTATAGAATAAAATCTTTCCGTCGGTAATCTTTTTATATTGAAGCAGCCCCCCCCATTCGACCGGTCATGATCAAAAATTCGCAGAAATCTAATAAAAAATGTGGTATATTTATCACGGTACCGTGATAAACTTTCTAGTCTCCTTAATACTACGGTAGACCCTTTTATCGTCTTATTTGATGCTGTGCCACCCGGTGGCGACCGTTCGAATAAACAGAACTGACTCTACTTTTACTGATCATGCCGAATATGCAAGTGAATTCCATCTATCACGTACAGCTATCACAGCTCATGGGCAATCCCACCCCAAAAACAATTATCACTGAGGTTAAGAAAATCTTCTGTTATCATTATCCAAGCGGAAGTTTCAGCGATATATATAAGAATTATTTACTTATCAAAAAGCTGTTCGAAGGGAAGTTCCCTGGCTATAAGGCATGCAACACCGAATATCACAATTTTACACACACGATCGATATCTTGCTCGCCACCGCCCGCTTAATTGATGGATACAACATCAAGAACGCACCCCTTCCGGCTCAACTTGCCATGAATCTTCTTAAAGCCGCTCTTTTTCATGATACAGGATATCTTCAGGAAAAATGGGATGATGAAGGTACAGGCGCAAAGTATACCTCCAGTCATGTGAAAAGAAGCATTCAATTCCTCAATAAACACCAGGCGGCTTTTAAAATTGATCCGGATCAAATTATGACCGTGAGCAATCTGATTCTGTGTACGGATCTAAATGTCAGATTTGAAACCATAACGTTTTCCTCACCAGAAGAGCAATTAGCTGGATGCATCCTGGGCACGTCCGATCTTTTATCTCAAATGTCCGACAGGGAATATTTGGAGAAATTATTGTTTTTATATTATGAATTCAAGGAAGCGGGTATTGAAGGATTTGATATCGAATTTGACATGATTAAAAAGACGTTAGGTTTTTATGAATTCATGAAAAAGCGGTTTTCTGAATCATACGTAAATACATATATGTATGCACTTTACCACTTCAAAAAGAGATCCCTGGTTGATCAGAACCTTTACATTGTAGCCATTGAACGCCATATCGGATATCTGCGGAGGATTATGGATGACGATAGAACTAATTTCCGTCACAAACTCCGACGGAAAACCCGGGTGCAGACCTATCCGAAAACTAAATCATGATTCTTTTAATTAGAGCATCAGCACCGTAGTTATTCTTCCAGCGGACCAGTTTTATGATGAAGGCCAGTGCTTTTTCCCAAATCAAAACAATGTTCTAATCCACAAGCTTCTAAAGCCTCTTCTACAAAGTTACAGCAATTGTGGATGGTCGGATTATAGTCGAATACTTTTGTTCGATTCCCAGCTTTTAGTGCATTTTCAGGATTGTAACTTCTAGCATAGCGGCCTAGGCAATCCTGATACCATTGCGTTGATTTCTTGGTGGCTTTTTTATCAATGCAAATTGGCATGGTTGCATAATGGGGTTCGAAGTTATCCAATTTATTTCGCTCATTTTTGTCGGTAAATTCCACAACATCAAATTGATCTTCAGTCACACCTAATAAATTTATTGCCGCCCCAATTTTATGAAAATCTTTCAGGCCTGCTTTTTTTAAATCAGGCAAAGTTTGTAGCTCAAGCTGATAAAATGAACGTGAATTTGTTTCAATACGAATGGCACAGTGAGAAAAGAGCCCCCCCCACATTACATAAAGTTCCAGGGTAGGCTCCTTAACTATTTTTGAAGAATAGGATGCAACTCCCTGTTTTTCCTTAAATGATCTAATTTTTGTATCAATTGTTTCTTGATTTACTATAGAAAATCCGCCTTTAGGAAGATCTGAATCTTCAAAAAAAGAGTATAAACGATTCAGGGATATATTAGTTTCAATGTGGGTTTCACCTCTACGGTTCTTTTGTCTTCCTTCCGCCGTTTTGTTGTTTGCGATGGGTTTTTGGTAATCATAGCCAATCACCTTAATGCGTGAACGGTCGATACC
>Ga0208103_1000193_pt1 | contig 29334 bp, 21 predicted proteins | sample CryBogmetaGMA75M_FD_184550 | JGI IMG/M metagenome (GOLD analysis project Ga0208103, IMG submission 184550) | Freshwater microbial communities from Crystal Bog, Wisconsin, USA - MA7.5M (SPAdes) | ecosystem: Environmental > Aquatic > Freshwater > Lake | place: Crystal Bog, Wisconsin, USA... | reverse complement strand
TGCTCGGCTGTTCGTGAACGACATCTGTACCTATAGCGGTTGCTGACGATGCCTGCTTTGAGACAGATGGCATAACCTTGGCTGCGACAGGTGAAGTTGTAATAGGAGTAACAGACGTTTTGGAGGTAATTGCGGTGGTGGCTTTGGGTATGGAAGAAACGGGTGCTGGTACTGTATCTTTTTTAGCCAATGGTTGGACAGATGTGATGCTTTCACCTTTGTCCTTTTTGTTTTTCGCAAGATCGAGCTCAGCAGTTTTCAGAGATACTTCATTGCTCTTGGCTCTCTGCATAGCGGCACTGCTTTTGGATAAAAGCCCGGCTTGCTGCCGGGCAAAGCTAAGCTCTGGATGCTGAGCTGTTTCAAAGCTGCGCACAGGCGTTGACCAACTTTTATTATTGGTTGTAGATGACTTAGTGTTGTTTTTTCCCATTCCATGATCAATAAAATCAATTCCATAGCTGGGAGGAGAAACAGATGCCGCGTTTTGATGCGCAGACGCGCTCTGCCGAGAACGGGCATTTTCAGATCGTTGCGTTTTAGAAGTCATTTGTGACATATTATAACCATCATGGCATTACGCAAGTTATCCACCTTTGCGTTCCTTGGCATATTCCCTGCGGATTCCCTGCTGCACTTCGTTCAGGGTAATTGTCTCGCTTCCTCGACGCAAGGATTCCAGCGAAGCATAGCGGATTGAATTCATGATTGCACTGCCCGAAAAACCATGATCTCGTGCGATGGCTTCCAGGTCAATGCTTTCATCCAGCCTCGCTTTTTTCGAAAAGCCTTTACGCCATAATTGCAGACGTTCTTCTGGGCGCGGTAATGGAAAGTAGATTATTGATTCAAAACGACGGGCAAAAGCTTCATCCAGATTGTCGCGCAGATTGGAGGCAAGTATGGCAATGCCGTCGAAGGTTTCCACACGCTGAAGCAAAAAAGCGGTTTCTTGATTGGCATAGCGATCATGAGCATCTCTGGTCTCGCTACGTTTGCCGAATAGGGCATCGGCTTCGTCGAAAAACAAAATCCAGTCACGGTGTTCGGCTTGGTCGAATATCTTGGCAAGGTTTTTTTCGGTTTCGCCAATATACTTGGAGACGACGAGAGAGAGATCAATCTTGTAGACTGCATGTCCTGTTGCTTTACCCAGCAGGCAGGCAGTCATGGTTTTGCCAGTTCCTGGGGGGCCATAAAACAGACTGCGGAAACCAGGCCTTAGCTTGGGCGCCATACCCCAGTCGTTCATTAACGTCGCACCGTGACGTATCCACGTTTCAATCTCTTCGATCTGTTTGCGTGTGCCTGGGTGCAGTACAAGATCATCCCAGTTAAGTCGGGTTTCAATCAGGTGTGCAGGGAAATTAGTGTTGAAATCAGGCTGATGAATTTGACCCGTGGTAAACAGGGAAAAATATTCTTCCGAAAGTCGCAACGGGGTTTTCAGAGGTGATTCATCCCTGCCACTGGACATTAAACTAAGGATGTGATTTTTAGCGAAAATATGATTGTGGTCAAACAATGCCTGCAAAGTAAAACGCATTTCTAAGTTATTGGCAGCCAACAGGAAGAGCAGAGTCTCGCCTGTCGGCAGGAAGTCACCATTGGGTTCGTTATAAAGACCGCCGAATTCACTGAAGCGGCGGTCAAAAGTTTCATTTTTATAAAAGAAAACATCAAGCAACTGAGGTCGAATGTGAGGCGTTAAGCTAAGCACCAGAGCGACACGTTCGGCAAAATTTAACTGATACTCGTAAACACAACGAGCATACGGCGAAACTGACTTACTGAGGTCTGGTGGATGAATCGAAAAAATATCAGGTATAACCGTATCAGTTTTGAAGTAGCTTTTGAAACGTGCGTCCAGCAGTTGAGCCAGCCAGTTCAACTCCTGTTCCAGGTCATGCGCATTGGTTTTCAGTAAGGCGTTCATCACCACTCCACGCGCAATGATGTTGACATCCACGGCAATTTTACCCAGTCCATGCCCCAGGGAAAGCGATTTAATACCACATCGTAAGTTTCTCGCTCGACTTGTAATAGACTCGCGCCATCGCGGGAACTCAGAATACCTTGTCGCAATAGAAAACTGCTGCGAAATCCAGCAATCGACATTTTGTTTAGAATCGGCGCCTGTTCAATTACTGCCTCCAGGAAAGTATTGCATTCGTCCATTTCCGTTTCTGTCAAAGGCGTTTCCAGGTAAAACACGGCTTCCAGTTCCATACCACACAGTAGTTTATTGAGGGCTAATAAATGTTCAGGTGGGTTTGTGTCTTCGTTGGCTAGGTATTGCAGTAATGCCACGCCATTCTGCATAGCAGTGTCATTTAAAAAGCTTCCTTCGTGTACTAATCCTAACTTTTCAAAAAAATGATTAAGAAAAGGATACAAAATTACCAGCCCCGCATTATTTATGTATAACTCATCCGTATTATTCGTTTCGCGCTGGTTCTTGTGATTAATTTGTGATGTTGGCTTTGGAGTAGCATTTTTTGCCAAATCAAATAGCTGTTCAAACACTGCTAAATGCAAAAGTAATACGGATGGCAGTGCTGCATCATGCTCGCTTATCCATGCTTTGAGTTCTATGAATATTTTCTTTACATCTTTCGTAGCTTTTAATCGGCTTAAAAGTGATTGTTGCAGCGATTCAGACAAATGTTTTTTTAGGTTTGCCAATAAATCGGTGTTGAACGTTTTCAGCCAGTTTTCCAGTTCTGCGTATGTTGATGCAGAACCTGATTGGTCAATTGCTTTTTCGGCTAAATATTCATTCATGAAAGCAAATAAAGTTTGCCAGTCAGTATCAAACTTGGTTTCCTGTTTGGGTTGTTCTAAGTATTTATTGATAGCAGAGTCTTTAGCTAATAAACTTTCCAACAAGTCGGTATGAGACAAACCCAGAGCGGCAGTCCAGCGGCTTGTTATTTCACGGAATAAGCTGATGCGGTTTGTAGGACTGACAAGAACAGCGGTTTGCAGCATAGCTTGCCAGAGTTGTTCTCGCCAACGGGAAGAAGGCACACCCGATAATTGTGCGATATTGTCGTTATCCGCCAGCAATATTTGGCATAACAAAACGGGAAAATCTGCAAGCGTAGGCAAGGCTAATTCAAGCAGTGGAAGTAAATGGGCATCATCAAAATAGCGAACTAGTCTTTGTAATGCGTTGTTATCGGGTATTAATTCTGAAAGTAATTGGCGTAAAGCATCGGGTGCTTCGCGTAGCAAATAATCCAGACTGTTTTCGGGTAATCGAGACTGTTGAAAATCTGCCCACCATGGCAGTAATCCACGTTGAACAAACAGACTGAATAATTCCAGGTGAGAAGCGATAGCAGAAGAGGAGTGCTGAAACCTTGCATCGGATTCTAAACGGTTTATCTGCTTGGCGAGTCCACGGCGTAAAGCATCCGCAAATTTGTTGGCAAAATCGGTCTCAAAGTTATCAGGATCGAGTTCGCCTAAATCCAGTTCCAATTGCTCGATGCGGTGAATCTGGTTAGCTGAACTCAGTTCACCGCAATAGCGATCAATTAGCGGAATAAGCTGTGCAGTCATCATGCGGCTTATTTGTTGTTGCAAAGACCAGACATCAATGTTCTTATTGATGGAAATTTCCACCGTCTGCCGCTTGATAATATGCCGCTGCTGATTCATGTCATTAACCAGATTAATTATGTGGTGAATCGGGTTATTTGAGTAAATCAGCAACGCTACAATGCGAGCTGACTTCAAGGTCGGTTTGTGCCTTGACTGCTCGAATTGACAATGAAACAGTCGTATCCAAGTCCATTGGACACTCCCATTCGGGTGGCGGCGTGGGCAAACCGCCAGTGATTACAAAATCTATCTCCACCCGCAATTGATCAATACCTTTGCCTGCTTTATGAAAATAAACGGGCAAACCTAAATCTTCGGTACTGCCCGCAAGTCTGAAATAATAATACACACCTGGTTGACCATTTGTTACGCTGTAAACATCACCTTTATGGAAACCGTTGGCTGATACGGCAACGCCCTTCGCTGATAAATGTAAGGGATAGCTGGAATTATCACCTGGTCTAACTGGAATGGCAGCTACCTGAGTCAACGGGATGCTAGATTTATTGTCCGTTTTAGTTGTCCGTATCACAATAAGGCTGTCTTCCGTCAGATTATTTATAATCAAGCTTAAGTCGCTGCCGTTACCCGTTTTTGAATCGCCTAAGCTATTCAAGTCTGTAGGTGGGTGTTCTACCCAGTATGATGACATCGCTTCAAAATCAAGTGTCCAATCTGCTTTGTCGGGAGCAAAAACGCGGATAAATTCACTGTCATGAATAGGACGAGTGAGAATTTGGTAACTGGCAGAAGCCTGAGAATCTTTAACAACAACGACTGCGCCAGTGCCAAAATCCAGTGTGGACGGCGTGACAGTGTAGGTCAGAGCTGGATTAGCCCGCACATTAAGATTAAGCACAGCCTCTAATTCTACCGTGTCATCTGCTTTGTTTAAGTTATTGGCACGAATTTTAATCTGAGTATCTTCGGTTACTTTTTTAATGCTGAGCAAAATATCTCCCAATGTACCTTTTACGTTGGTCTCAGATAGAGTATTGCCGTTATGTGCATCGAAAAGGCTGTATTCAACGCCTTGTTGACTGGATTTTATTTTCACCTGAACTTCCACATCATAATCCACCAGTGCTGTATCAAGCTCAATTTCATTGATGATGAGTTTCGCTACCAGCTTTGTATTCAGACCAACTTTAACTGTGACAGGATGAATCAGTATGACAGAAAGATTTTTTTTAGGATGAGACTTGGTAGCCTGAATAGTAAAAGTACGGTTGTCTACAATTGACTCATTGGTAGTCAAGGTCAGTTCTTCGCCGTTGCCCGTTCCTGCTATTTCGGGTGTAATCGGATTTTTGTCTTTGTCGTACAATTGGTAACTAACATTTTTCTGGCTAAAGGAAATAAAAATGGCTGCGCGTTCACCGTAGGCAACGGTTAAATCATCGATTTTTATATCCGCCAACGGATAGGTTTGCCCGATTTCGAGTAAATCAATCACACGATCCCGCGCATCCCGAAACTTTAGTTGTAAATCCTGTTGATCTAAATGATTGCGGAAATTGCTCTGTAGTATTTGCCAGTTCTCATAAGCCTGGCTGAAATTTTCTATAGCTGAATCATTGACTAACCATCGCACATAAACGATCAAATGCGCGGGTGTTTCTTCGCGTACTAATTGTTCCACGAAATTTCTGAAATCAGTTTCTTCCTCTTTAAAACGTGAGGAATTTCCAGCAAAAACAAGCGTAATCTGCAAAGAATAAGGATCATCAAATCGCGCATTCGCTAATAATGGAGCTATCTGATTGCTGTCGCTTTCGATGGGACGCAATAAAATATGCTCAATCAAATACAATTGCTCTGATTCACTAAACCCCAATTTCAAACGCAAGCGTTGTTCCAAACCCGCACGATTGTTTTTATCCCAGGCTTGCGTAACATTAAAACCCGTGCCTCTACCGCCGCTAAACTCTGGATAGTGGTGCAATATGGCGGCTTTATCTTGTGCTAATGTGGCTAGCGGGGACAATTCATTTTTTTGAAAGCGGCTGTAATCTGTGAATGGTTCGGCAAATCGAGCCAATAGATGATCAAGAAAGCGATGCTTGCGTGGTAAATCATCTGTTGGTGAACTTATAACAAGTTTTTCCAGGTATTCATTACGATCAAGCTGTTCTTTAAATTCTTTAACCCACAATTTATCCAAACCTAGACTCGAATCATCGAAGCTACCCGCAAAATAAGTGGATAACTGGCTGTCATCAAAACCGAACAAATCGCCAACATGCGAAAGTTGGGCAAAGCTATTCGTAAGCAGTTGATCGAAAAATAATAAATAAGCTTTAAGTTGCTGAGCTTGTGCCTGTCGTTTTTCATCTGCCGTAGCGGGTAAACCGATTGCACCAATGCCATAATTAGCTGGGTAGTGATGTTGTATGGAATAATATTTTTTCACCTGACGGTCACGACCTGAAGGCAGTAAAGGTTCAAGTAAGTTGGACAAAAGCTCTTTACGCGCCTGAACACTTTGAGATTTATCAAAACGCACATTCAGTGCTTTGTTGTCGATACCAATCGAAAGCTGGTTTCTCACCAGGGTAAGCATGGAATTGGTCGTGTCTAATTTTGGCACTTTGTCGGGTTCTAACTCCAGAACCCAAGGTATTTCTTTACCCTGATTCATGAAAACCAGATATTTAACCAAACGCACACCCTCAACATCCATGATGGCATGAATCAAATCAGAGCTGCGCAAACTGGTTTTACGCTGCATTTTTGCCAGTTGTTCAGTATCGATAAAGCCGTGATTCAGTCTGGGACTATCGAAAATTTCTTCCATGGTCTGATTATCCGCCAGTCGCTCAGCCAGGCTGTAAAATGTGACTGTTGGGGAAAAATAATCAGTGATTTTTTTCAAAATTGCTAAATAAATATCATCGGGGTTGCCTTGCGGGGTAATCTCAATGCTGGCTTTAATCACTACAAGCTGTGGCTCAAGCACTTTGATAGACTGAAAGTCCATTGCCAAACTACGGTGAGCGTGTAAACGGGCGGTGACGTCTTCGACGACATTGTTTGCTGCGGGATACTTTTCAATCAAAACACGAAACAGCCCTTTCGGTTGAACAGCAACTCCACCATCCGTTTTGATAATTTTGGTTCTTTCGTTGCCACTGTTGGCAAAATGAATCAGGTTTTCTGTATCATCCAGATTGGCAGGCTGATCGGTTCGAGGCAGTCCTTGTTTCTGAAAATAAATCACGGGTTCAGATTCATTCACCGTTTCAATCCAGGCATTTTTGACCCCGTCCACATCAATCACCAGTTTACGCATATCCATCAAGGTGACGGGGCGTGAACTCAATATCAAAGCAGGTGCGTGAAGACTGCTATAGGGATTCGCCCCACCTTCACTCAGTAAATCAGGTAAGGAAAAATCGATGCGGTAAGCCAGATCACTCAGTGCGTAGCAAAGCTGTTCCAGTATGGTGATACCAGGGTCGTGTTCATTGAAGTCCGTCCATTCGGAATCGGCTAGACGCTCTAGTTGGCGTATGCCTTCTTGGCGTAGTGTCGCGTAATCCAAGTGAATGATGCGGTTTTCCGCAGAGTCGGTCAGAAAAACAAGTGAAGAATCGGTTGACATACTGATTAAGCCCGTCAAGATTAATTAAGTCGTTATAGCTACGTTTTTGCATACCCAAATCGGAATAAGCGCGTAAGACAAATCGTACCTTCCTATCGAAACCTACAGCAATAGCTGGCATTTCCCATAAAAACTGTTTCACTTCGCTAATTGCGACTGGTTCAGATCAATGGAAAATTGTTTTATTTTCATTGCTCAGTCTGCAACACTGCTTCCATGTTTTCACACTGCTTTCTTAGGCTTTCATTTTCGAGTTTGAGCTCCTTGATAGTTTCGATTACCAGAGCTTCGAACCCCAAGATAGTTAGAGTCTTGTATCCTTGCGTATCGACCCCAACCCATTCAGGAAATACTGTTTCAACTTCTTGAGCAATTAGTCCTATCTGGCAACCTGTCAAGTTGCCTTGCTTCTCTGGTTCTTTCCACTCGTACTCCTTACCGTCTAGCCTAAGTAACTTATCTAACGCCCCCTCCAACGGATGGACATTCACCATTGATTCTGTGTCGAAACGTGGATAACCGAACGGCTGTGCCTGTTGAAGCAACAAGGCGAATTGATCGGCTCTACCGCCTTGCTCGACCCATTCAGTTAAATCTTTCACCGTTTTTGGCAGCTCTACAACCCGCACATCGACAGCCTTACCCGCCAAAGATAAACCAACCTGCATGAGATGTTGCTGCCCATAGACATCGGTATCTGGACACAAGAAGATGTGCTTGCCGCACAACACTTCGGAGTACTCATTGCGCCACTGCCCCGCCCCAAATGGACTGGTTGTCGCCGCCCATCCGGCAGGAAGAAACTGTCCGGCTGTCTCGGCATCTTTTTCTCCTTCCACCACAACTACTGTGTGAGCTGCGATGACTTCCGTCAGCCGATAAAGTACGGGCTGGACATTACCAAGTCGCCACACCCAAGTGTGCTGTTCGTTCAGGTGGCGAGTCCTAAACGCTTTGGGCGCGTAGCGGACTATCTGGAATAACAGCAAGCCCTGTTCATTAACATAGTCATAGGTCGCAGCAATCATGCCCTCAGGCGGCGAGTTGTCAGTCAGCTTGATGACAGGTTGATCGGTATTCATCGTTCTAATGCCTACTCTGCTTTGCTAGCCATTAAGTCTTAAGTCTTAAGAATTAGATACATGGAGTCCTCCAGGAGGTTCTAATACTTGCTCTGTTTTGCTAGCCTTAAGTCTGGCTTCCAGGCTTTCACAATACTTCCTCAAGTTTTCATTTTCAACTCTAAGTTCCTTGATAGCTTCGATGACTAAGGCTTCGAAACCACGAATAGTCAGTGTTTTGTATCCTTGCGCATCGACCCCGATCCATTCGGGAAACACCGTTTCAACTTCCTGTGCAATCAGACCTATCTGGCAACCGGTTAGATTGCCCTGTTTCTCGGGTTCTTTCCACTCATACTGTACGCCGCGCAACTTAAGTAGCTTATTTAGTGCTCCTTCTAAGGGGCGTATATTCTGTTTGAGCCGTTCGTCGGAATTAGAGCCCCACGCGCCGCCACCTGGTTTGAATGCGTTGCCCGTCACGGTCAGATCGCCACTGCTCGTGTTTACGAGAAGCCTCCATCCAGCCGTGCCAGCGTTTCCATAGAAACCGACTTGATTCAGCGATTCCATACCGACAAATGAAGAGTTGACTTCAGTCGCGTAGTTGCCGTAGCTACTAAACCAAATGCCTGCGCTATCAGCTTTGCCGTTAATTTGCCTGATCCTTACTCTACCAGCAACATCTAGACGGAATGCGGCACCGTCAGGACCGATACCGACATTGCCAGTATCAGCATTAATCGTCATTAGATATTTACCAGCGTCCTTGGTATCAGCGAAATAAAAATTCCTGTTGCTGTGCATACCAAATAACAAATTTCCACCTGGAAGGGTAAGAGCAGATTGTTCAGTTCGACTAAATCTTATAGCTTCAAGCCAACCACCCCAAGTGCCTGTTGTCGCATTGATGTCCAGTTTGGCTCCTGGTGTTGTTGTTCCAATGCCAACATTGCCAGACGGCATTAAAGCGATATGGTCGTCTGCGTCATTTGAAACACCGATCTCCAACGTCATTGATTCGCCGCCAGCAACCCTTGAATAGTATTTTATCCAGGCTGTGTCTCCACTGCCGCCACCTGGATCTGACGGAAATACAATGCCATTATTTCCATTGCCAGCACTTGGAATAATAGTTCCCGTAGCTTCCATAGTTGTGGCTTCCATAGTTCCATTGACCTGGAGATAATCCCACAATCTAACTTTGCGCCCTTTGTCGGTTCCTGCTCTACCCAATATCATCAAAGCATCAAAATCTGTCGCATTTTCTATAGCAGCGTAGCCTTTGGTATTGCTTATCCCACTATGGTTATGCGTGGTGTTGGTAAAATAAATATCAGAATTTCCTGCATAAATCTGACTATTCACTTGCAATGTGCCAGCCACGGAAAGTTTTGCATCGGGTGCAATTGTTCCAATCCCAACATTCCCCGTATTTTTATCGATAAACAGCCGATTATTACCATCCCCATCGTTGATACTAAACCCTGTCTTCAAGGTGGCTGGATTAGCGGGGTCAGGCGTGTTGAGTGACAATATCCAGGTGGGATTGACTTCCTTGAAGTCAGTGTAGAAGTTGATGACTTTCTGTACTCCCGCAGCATCCGTTGTCGCCTGAATACTCAGTGGATCTGTCGCCGATGGTTTAGCAATACCATCATCTTTTTGATTCAGCATTCCATCGATGAGTTCTGCAAACTCGCTCTCTTTGGGTATGCTGTTTTTGACAAAATACTTTTTGAGTTGGGCGCGGTCTTTCTTGTCAATGTTCATAGTAACTCCCGTTTATCAAATAAACCCGTCGTCGGTTTTGACGGTGGGCAAGGTTAAGATTAGCCAACGATAAAATCCAGCTCAATCCGCATGTAATTAATGCCCGTGAAGTTTTCGTTCACGAAGCGGTTTTCGGTAATTAAATCAATCTGGTGTTCGTGTGCGGCGACTAATACGCTATTGGGTTGTTTAGCCTGTACTCTGTAACCTGAGTCTTTCGGTTCGTTGAGTATCACGCCCTCTTCATTACTGAAAAGATAAAATTGTGCCAGATAATCAATATAATCCTGTCTTTCAATGAAATTGATGATGGCATTGGCATAGATACTGCCGCCAATGACAATATCGGAATCAGCATTATAAGCCCAGGGTGCTAGAAAGCTGTTTATGTCTTCATTGAGTTGCCGTTTTGAGAATTCAGGGTCGCAATCAGGCATAAAACGCACGGCTACGCGAACCATCACTGGCACATAATGAGCATTTTTGACCATGATATTGGCAAAAGGCGGTGTGTATTTGCCCAGAAAATCCCTGATTTCATTAAGCAAGCCAGCAGGAGCTTTAGGCTCAAAAGGATTGAACGGAAAACGCTTGCGAATGTCGGGTATGACGATGATTTCCACTTTCCCTAAATCATCTGGATGTTTGAGCAAGGTCTGAGGCATACACTTGACCTTGTATATCTGTGGAAATTTTTCCAGAATCAGGTGTTCGTAATCCCATGTTGTCAAGGCTCTTTGTTTATGGCGCAGTCTTTCGCTAACCCGCACGTTAAACATGGCATCCTGTTCTACAGGCTTGCCACCAAAAGAAGTGTATGGTTGTTCGATAGCCGTGATGTCTGAGAGTGGCTCCAGAGTTTTGCTGATGCTATTAACGGGCAAGGGTTGGCTTAAGTGATCGGGCGAGTTGTCCTGATTTATAAAAGTAGCGGCAACTGCTTGCGTGTGTATGCCTACCGTATCGCAAACACTGTTACAGTTTTTTGTTATGGCGGCGCGTAACCAATACAGTTGTGGTGGTAACAGTGTGTTAGGTAAGGCTGGAAGCAATTGCAGTTCTATGATGCCTGAATCAAGAAGTCCATGTGTGGCATCCGACATAATATGCCCTTGGTCTGCGTTGCTATTGTGTAAACTAATCCAGTTGTTACCACTCAGATAACTCCATTCCACTTCTTCTACATCCAAATCAGGATTAGCACTGCCTTCCGCCATTTGCATCAGCATAGACAGTTGTTGCGTTGGTTTTACGTTGTTAAGACCGATATAAAGCTCTCCCTCGTTGTCATAGAGCGGGAGGAAATTACACCGCCCGCTTAGGTTGGGCTGAATTTCTGCATAGCCAAATGGATGTTGGTGAAAAATTCGTTCTGCTAACTTGCCCGATTTTTTGCCTTCTTGATATTCGGCAATTACAACTTCCTCAGAAGACACATAATTTATACTGAAACTTTTGAGTTTGGGAGTGTAGGGGGGGTTGACTTGATAAGTCGTTGCATCTTGGCTTACTGTTGTTTTGGCAATGTCGGTCGCCAGTTGGATGGACTTGGCGGCGGCTACAGCAGGATAAGCACTGTGCTGAAAATCGGGAGCATTCAGTTCCAGGTAAAAATACCGTTGCCATGATTTGAGATCGGTGTCTGTTGGGATGCTTAGATTGCGTTGGTAATCATAGCCAGTGCGATTTTGGGCTGTGATTGATGTTAGGCTAATTGTGTTCAGTGTAGTAGCATTAAATGCTTTGAATAATTCGCTCCCTGCGTCAGCCGTAAGTCGAACCTCCTGATTTTGATCCAACAAACTTAGAGAGGCTTTGAATACTGTATTATTGCTGATAATTGGTCTATATGTTGTTGTAGTGACATTGTTCACTGTAGTGGTTTCTGGTGAAGTATAACCCGCGTAATGTGTCGCCAAATCATTGGGAACGCCCATCCATTGCAAATTCAGATCAATACTATCAAGCCGCTTGCTTACTAATTCCGAATGCCCAAAATACAGTCTCGAACCTACACTAGGATGTGTACCAAAAGGTTCAAAGGGTTTGGTTGAATTCAATACCGTATCATCGTTTTGAACCTGAAAATCTTTCAAATCTTGTACATTAACCTCTAAAAAGACCCGCTCCAGTAGCAAAGATTGAAACAGCGGATAGTATGAGGGAATAGCATCTCCATTCTTGCCATCTGCTTTTGTTTTCCAGATGGGCAACAATAGCAAACGGAGTATGGGATAGGAGCTATCAATAAATGCTTTTTCTATGGGTAAAGCTGCGATTGCCGGGATGCTTTCGTCAAATTCCAATTTCCATTTTATGCTGTTCAAGAAATACGATTTTTCCTGCACATCCTTTTCTGCCTCAATGGTAACAGTCGTTTTTATAGGTTCTATCCAATCTTTTACACTACTAATCTGGAGCTTAAACAAGCTGTTGTTATTAGCTAACAGGAAGTCAAAGTTTTTCTTGTCAATTTTGAAAGCTTGAAAAGTCAGTGTAAATGTAATCGTGCGCTTTCCCTGACTTAACGCCAGCAGTGGCGAACTGATACTCCAGCCCAATTTTGCTTCGGGTGTCTTGCCAAGTTCAAATGTATTAGGACTTTGACCGAATGTGTACCACCTTGAAGAGTCAGTATTAACTATGACGCTTTTTGCATCCTGATTCGCCGACAGGTATAGCCATTCCACTTTTTGAGCGACTGGCTCTTTTCCCAGACGATTACGCCAGACCAGTTCGAGTAGCTCATAAAGCGTTTGCCACTCTTCGACTTTCAGAGGCTCTTTGTTATTTTGGTCAGTTATTTTGTCAACTAAAGATGAATACTGGTCTGCCGGCAAATAGACAACGATGCGATCTTTCAAATCTGCATCGGTAATATTTATATCGGGTTTATCCAGTGCCAGGCGAATCATGTTTTGAACAACAATTTTCTGCTGTTCAATGGGCGGCAATGGTTGTGTTTTTAATTGTGCCAGTTCTGCTCTTCGCGCAGCGTAAATTTTTTCCTTGTGCGCATTGGCAAGTTTGTCATAGACCGTTTCCCAATCAGGAGTTTTCGTATCCGCTGTGGGCATCATTAATAAAAAATCTTCTGCCTTCATGAAGAAATACTTTTCCAGGTCTTTAATGGCGTGGTCGTAATTGTCCAGATTGGCAATGGTTTGACCGCCCGTAATGACTGGAAATTTAAGTTCGGGGAGAGCTTTGTTAAAGTTATCCTCAAATTCGGGTGATGCGTACTTAAAGCCAGGGGGAATATTGAAATTGAATTTTGAATCTCGCCGCTTGCCCGCTTGTTCTAACAGTTTGTTGACATACCGCCAGTCAGTATCAATGGCAATTTTAAGTTCCATCATTTTGGCGAAATCTTCTACTTCAAGTTTAAGCTGGTTACGGATAAATGGCTGAACATCATTCACGCGGTGGCGTTGCTCGTATAGATTATAGATGTTATTGACCAGAAGCAGTGTTTTAAAACCTTCAATTTCCTCAAGCTCTTTTCCCCCTAAAACGGTTTTGAGATTAGCATCGAAGTTGTTCCTCCCCGTTATTGCTTGATTAAAAGTGATGTCGCGTCCCCTGCCAATTTTTTCTAAAATCGTGTTGATGGCATTCCAGGAGTCGTCATTTATTTGCTGACGATTCTTGACTAACATCAAACTACGCAATTCCCAAAGTTCAAGAAATAAATCCGCCTTGTCAGTGGCAAACCTAACAAGTGTTTGCAATTGTTGCAAAAATTTAAAATCCACGACCTGTTTACCATCATCTGGCGGATAAAGCGGTAAGTCATCACCTGCGAAAGGTTCACCCAAAGCAATTTTTAGCATCTCAATGATGCCATTATTGTCATTTTGATGTTGCTCACGCGCTTCGGGTATGCCTGTTATTTGTTTATGCACAAAAACTGAACTTAATTGTTCAATTTGAGCATGGTTGATGTTGGTTTTATTATCCGTGCGGTAAGCTAATTCTTTACCCAGCTTATCTTTGCCCGCATTCAATAAAATCCCAGCGGGTAACTGTATTTGATCAGTATAGGGAGAGGCTTTAACGATGAGGTGTACTTGATCTGGAATACCCGCTTTTTTCTCCAGTCGTAAAACTTCCTGAAAATAAAAATCCAGATGTCGGCGGGTCAGGGTATTCAGCCGTCCTTGCGTTAGCTTGAGCAATTGCAGGAATGCCAGAAACAGGACGAAGTGAGGACGGCGAAAACTGTCAAACTCTGCGCTATCGAATTTTTCGGGAGTGGCAAGAAATGTTTCGATTTCCTGCCATCTTAGAGATAATTCTTCGGGTAGGAATCCGCTCCAATCACCCTTCACCTGATTATTCAAGTCAAAATAATTCAGTTCTCTGGAAAAAGCGTGCGCAAAGGCTAACCAATCCTTCATTGTTCGTTCGTCAACGGCAATGAATTCGGGGTTTAGTGCAGGGTCTATGCGATGCGCCTGACTGGTACCGTCTCTATCGAAAAATTCCGTCATGGTCAAAACCCAAGCTATTGTTTAAGTTCCCTGAAACAGGGTATTTGTAGTAACAAACATGCCTTTTCCAGAATATTGAGTGGTGGAATCGGGTATCGGTGAGCCAGGACCGGGTGGCGGCTGTTGTGCTGGACTTTGCACCTCAAATTTGGCGTTAAAATTTCCGCCTTTAAGTAAAACATTTTTTCCGCCTGTTTTGGTTTTTGAGGCTTTTTGATCACCTGCCAAAGCATCGATTTTAAGCGTACCCGTACCTGGTATGCTGTATTGCGGTGTCATGTACATGCAACCCGAAACGGAAACCTGTTTTTCATCACCATCGATACAGATTTTTTTGCCTTTTATAGTGGCAGAACCGTTGCCTTTTAAATCACCTGGTCTTACCACCACCATTGCCGTACCAAAATTCGGTAGAAAAATGGCTTTGTCACCCTCGATAAGAATAAAATCGCTCATTTTGGTAACCTAAACATTGGTTCGAACCGCTTCATTCAAATAAAACGGGAACACCATATTAAAACGGGAATTGGTACTCCTCACGGTATATTCGATACTAATTAACAGCATTCCCGACGACTCTTTGCTTTCATCAACCGTTATACGAACTACGTCTATGCGGGGTTCGTAATACAAAATCGCATCCCTAATCAAACTGTTTAAACCATTGACTAAACTTTGGCTGATTTCTTCGAATAAAAAACGATTCAAATCACAGCCATAGTTCTCCAGCATGACCCTCTCGCCTTGTGAGGTAGTGAGCAGAATTTGCAGACTTTGCTGAATATCTTGCTCTTCTGACACCATCAGAACATCTTTTCCATTGCTAAAAAAACTTGGGGGGAAATTCCAGCCTTTCCCCAGAAATGAAGCGGAGTTAGCAGACATGAGCTTCAGCCTTCCGAAACCACATTTGAAGCTTCATCACCACGGATTTCTGGCGATGAATTTTCAGCATTCAACTGAGTGGATGCCTGACTCTGAATTTTACCAATTAGGTTATAAACCTTGACGAACGGTAAATTACCAACACCTTCCAGGATGATATTAACTTCCTCTGCTTTCAGTTTCAGGGTGATTTCTTCTTGTGCCATGTTAAAAACTCCAGTTAGTTGTTGAGAGCAAAATAAAAAAGTGTTGTGTTACCGTAAAATCTTTCAAAGAAATAAAGTGATAGTGCATGGTTATTTAACATCCACCTTGCTTCCTTTTATCTCCACGTTACCGCTGGCTTCAATTTTAAAGTCTTTGCCGCTTTTTATGGTGATGCCGTCTTTATCCATGGTAATTGTGTTTTTGTTTGCATCCGAGATTAGAATCTTTTTTTCTTTTTCGTCCAGCAAGATTTTGTTTTTTGGTGTTTCAATGAAAACCGTCTCTTTTTCATCATCAAATCCAATCACTGTGCCTTTTTTGGTGACCAAGCCTTTGGTCTTATTTTCTTTTTCGAGCTTAAAACTATCTGGCGGCGTATTTTTAGAGCTGAATAAAGCCCCGATAATAACGGGCTGACGTGGGTCTTCATTAAAAAATCCCAGCACAACTTCGTCACCTTTTTCAGGTCGAAAAAAAAATCCCCTGCCTTTACCTGCGTCTGGGCTAGCTAGTCGCGCCCATAGTGCGTCTTGTTTTTCGCCCAAAGCGGGAATTGTTACCTTAACTCGAAATTGTTTTTCTGGGTCTTCTTCGAAATCTGCAACAATACCAATGTGTAATCCGCTTACGGCTGGAAGTAAGCCAGCGGCGGGTAAGGCGGCAACATCGGTACGCGCCGAAAACCAGTCTGCACAAAGACCAAATTGAACATCAGTTACCCAGCCCTGTTCATTAACTCGATGACGAATGCCCGTTACCAGCGTTTTACCATTAAAATGTTTGCCAACTCCTTTGATTTCAATAGTGTCCAATGTGGCTACATCGGTGAATCCAGCAACAGAAACCCTGCCACGAATCAAACTCAAGCGGCTTTTAGCCATTTTGGCATCTGCCCACGCTTGCAATTCTTCAGGTGTGACCGATGCTGAACTGGTCAGTATATAAGTATTGGCACCTAAATCAGCGGCAACTTTTTTTGCATCGAGATCGCCAGGATTAAGTTTGGTACTTTTTGCCTGACGAACTTGAGTCATTTTTTGATCCTTAATATCCCAGGTGATGCTACCAACTTCCTCGTATTGCCCACCAGCATTCGCTTCGATTTCAAAGTTATAAATTTCATCAATGCCGTATTCAAACGTTTTTTTGCTTGATCCAGATAGCTCAATTTTTTTTATGGCGATTTTTTCATTTTCAATAACAAGCAAAAGTCCATTCACATCTGCCCGCGACAACATAAAATCCCAGTCAGTACAGTCATATTGAACAATTTCTTGATGTTCGGGTTTGGTGTTTGCAATTTCGCCTGTCTGTAAACCATGAGCTTGAATTAGCTTTTTGAATAGTTGGGTATCGGTTTGCTTAAGGATGACTTGCGTATTCCGAATCTGTGTCATCTTGACTGCCTTGTCTTTGGCTTCAATGGTCAGCACCGATTTTTCCGCATCCGCTTCTACGCTATGGGTGATGATTAAGCCTTTGAATACGGTTTTTTCTGATTCTGGCTTAGCCTCATAACGCAGTTTTATTTCGATCATTTTGCCAGGATCAAAAAAAACAGAATCACTGATGGCGAATTTTCTTTCGGCTGCACTACCGTCGATCAAAATCAGATGCGCACAGGGAATTCGATTCACTTCCGTAGAAATATCAACAGATAACACTTGATAGGCTGAATCCATTTTTTGCCCTTCGCTCAAAATAGTGATCGTGCAGATGCTCATGACTAGCCCTATTCGTGGTTAATTTACTGTTGTTTCCTGGCTAAGAGGGGGAAAATATAACCGTTGACCAGGCGTAAGGTTACGAAAATCATCGAGTTGATTGAATTGAGCCACTTTAAGATAATGAACGGATGCACCGTATATTTGTTTAGTCAGCAATGGTAAGGTATCGCCCGCCATTATAATTCGGCTATGAGTTACATCTGGGGACTGTTTGTTTTCTTTTGCTAAGCGTTTTTTGACATCTTCATCAGAAATTAATTGAAGATCGAGTTCAGCGCGTAAAGCATGCCCACTCCTATCGAAGCTTATATAGTTGATATTTACGCTGCTTAGACGGCAGGGAAAACTTAAATCACCCCACGAGACTTTCAGGTAATTCGGCTCATGAGTGCTGCTATTCATATAGAAAGCCAACTTAAGGAATTCATCTACTCGCTCTGAAACTTTTTTCGTATTACCCAGCCCTAGCGGTAACGGTAACAATTCCAATTCAGTTACGCCTGTCCCGTCCAGGATAAGTTTCAAATTTAATTCCGCAGGTTCGTTGCGCGTATAATTGGCAGATCGATCTGAAGTATTAAGTCCTTGATTATTCGCATAAACTATTTCATATTTACGACTAAATGATTCTGGATTGAACATCGCTTCGAAGGGATTGCCAACGGGATTACTCCTTTCGACATTGCTGTAGGATTCGATTTTGAGTTTTTCCAGTTTAAATAAATTATCCAGTAGCATATTATCTTTCTCCCTGCCTTTTCAGTATCTTCAGAACCTGCTTGACGCATTCTTTGATAATCGCTTCCTTATCTTCTGACACATTTCCATCCTTAGTCTGTGCATCTTGTTTATGCGAGTCAGAAACTACTGCTCTGATGACTAATTCTCGAATTTCTACGGGCATGGTTAGAGCCTTATGGATTGCATTCGTTGAAAAGACAGCTCCAACGTTTCAATCACCACTTGATTGGCATCAGCATCAAGTGGAGAGATAGTCCATTTGACTGGAAAAGCCATCAGAAACAACCAACTGCTAATGGGTAACCCAGACTCATCCAACAAAGAAACCAGAACATTAGACGGATTAAACTTGAATAGCGACATAGTGACATTTAATTCGAGAGCTAGCGGCGAACTGACGGCTAAGCCGCGTTCCAACACCAGATTTTCGTATTGCACTTTTTCAGGCAGGCGTTGAGAATACAAATTTTGTCCACCTTCGTTAATAGTACGTGTCGATACAGAGGAGCCAATGCCGGATACCTTTTTAAAACGGGTATCCAAAGGATTTGGAATTATGCCCCCGAAAAAAAATAACACGCTAAACCTAAATCCAAGTGGTGGGCCAGCTACAAGCGATTGTATTGGATCGAGTGGATATGACATTGTTTCTACACTTTAGAGTTATCAAGAAGGTTTATAATCTACCTTTAAATCAACGGCGATAAGTTCCATGCTGGTAATAGCGACCTCGTTGCTATTCGACGAAAAATTGGGTGCATCAAGTTTTATTGGCAACGCACTTATCGCTTTCCAACGTATCACAGGCAATCCTGTTTCATCGCAAAGATCAATGATGACATCTCGCTTTGCAGTAGCAGAAAATGGATTCGAATAACTTTCAGTAATCCATTGCTGTAAAAAATCGCCATTTTTCATCAAACCTTTTTTTAAAACCAGTTTAATTGTCTGTCTCATACCCGATACGATATTGACTCCCGATGCAAAACTTAACCCATGCCTATAGGTAACGGGTTGACATTCCACACTCAAGCCAGAGACTTCCGAAAAGCCTATAACGTCCAAGTTTCCATTAACCAGCACCGTCACCCGATAATTGTAAGAGGGTAACGGATAGGATGATTTAATAGTTGCTTTACTGTAAGCCATTTTTACTTAAGACTCTTCAATGAAAACGCCGTCACCGACTAGCTCCATTGTCTCAATTGCCGCATCATTGGATTTGGCATCAAAAGTTGGTGCTGTCAATTTGTTGGGAAAAGCATTGATAACCTTCCAGCTAATGACTGCATCACCTTTTTCGTCGCATAAACGCACATAAATGTCCTTTTTATCGTTCTGATTAATCTGGGTGGCGTTTATCCACTTGAATAATGTAGCAACGCTAGTTCCTCTGACAACACCTTTTTTGAGGGTTATCTTGACATCGGTTTGTTGAGCCGGCATACGCATAACTCTGGGTCCAGGTATCCCGCTCTCGACCTGGCTTTCCTTGTAAGTGCTAACGTCATAGGAAATACCTAATCCAGATACTTCCGAAAAAGCTACCGCAGTACCAGCAATTTCAACTTTGTAGTTATAAACTGGAAGCGGGTATGCCGATTTTATTTCATCTTTGGTTAGTGCCATGGCTGTCACTCTATGTTTAGGGTTAATAATTGTCTGTGGTCAATATTATGCCAAGCTCTTGGAATTCGCTAGGCCTGCTGTAGTTTATGGGTGAATTTCAAAATTATGAACTCTGCCGGTCTAACAGCCGCTATGCCAATTTCAACCTTCATGCGACCCTCCAGGATATCTTGGCTGGTCATGGTTTTTCCCAAGCCAACATTGACAAAATAAGCAGATTCCGGTTTTGAACCTGCTAAAGCACCTTGTTCCCATAGCCCATACAGATAACTTTCGATCATTGCTTTAACTTTGAGCCAAGTTGTTGCATCGTTAGGTTCGAAAACCGCAAAGCTGGTGGCTTTTTTAGTAGATTCTTCAATAGTGATAAACAACCGACGCACTGATACATATCGCCATTCGTTGTCATTACCCGCTAAAGTTCTACCGCCCCAAACCAGTGTACCTTTACCAGTAAAATCCCGGATTGCATTAATAGATTTTCCAGCGGTTGGATCATTATTTAAAGTCTCCTGATCGGCATCAGAAATTTTGGATACAGGACCAAGTACAGTGGCCACACTGACATTGGCCGGTGTTTTCCAAACCCCTCTTTCGCGATCCACACGGGCATAGATACCAGCCATGGCAGAACTCGGAGGAAGAATGACTCTCTCATCGTTAAGCCTGAGTTTAATTTGGTTATACAGTGCGGTATTGGCTGTTTGGAGTTCGTTAAGCGTGTTTGAAAGCGTTAATGTGAAAGACGGTGTAGAGGCTGCCAAAGTTGTGCTCCCGTCCCCGTTTTGTACAATATCAAAACCGGCTACATTATTAGAATTAGCCGCTTTCCAGGTCTTCCAGGCACTAGTCACTTCAGTACCTTTTGGAGCAGTCGTTGAAGAGATGGTTAGCGTTAAAGTATCCTTGGTTGTTGTATCAAAATCGACATTACCTTGTGTAGGATTGCCGGTTTTGATAATTAACTTGGGAGCAGAACTACTACCTGTATAGCTGACAGTAACGGCTTTATCTATCAGGGATTTATAAACATTGGAAGTGACAGTTACGTTATTTTCCAGATATTGATAATTTAACAGCGTATTAAGATAAGGATAATAAACCGCCCCATAATTCAGGTAATCCATTTTAATTTTAGTACGGAATGTCTCAATATCCGTTTTATCGCTTGTAGGTACTACGTCGGTTATTAAAAAGCGGTCTTGCAGATTATTACACTGTGTGAGTGCTGCTACGCAAAGATCATAATAATCATTGTTGGATAAATTAACGGCATCTAACAATACGATCAGCGTTGGCTCGTCTTCTTTTTCCAGTAGAGCAAGTCCGTTTTCAAAGTCAGTCTTATTAGGCACGGTATCTTTGTCTTTATTTTTATAATTGCCTACAGACACGATATAGCAACTTCCTCCACCATTTCGAAAATATAAACTTAAACCGTAGTACATTAAAAAAGGGTTTGGATTCGGATTGCCACTGTCCCGTTTTATCTCGTTTTTAATTTCATAGGAGGTGTTCCCCTGGTTATCTCGATTTTCATTAACCGTAATAGCGAAAGTGCTTGGTTTTGCCTTTCCAAAAGCAGTTTCATAATCCAGCAGGGTATCAATCCTTTTTACCCCCGACCCTGTTTCTGTATAACCTATAAAAGCGGGTATCGCTGTGGCTACCTGTGCTACAGAAGGAGCCAAAGTGGAAATTTCTTCAACATACACGCCTGGAGTATAATAATTTCTGGCCATAATCTTAAACCTTCGTCAATGTTGTATTAGTGATACATTTCACAATCGTGAAAATTGCATCAGCCTGTTGGGTGGTATTATCGATAGTGGTTCGATAATAATTTCTAATAGGAGGAGCGGGTAAATTTTCAAAAATTTTGTTCTGATCAAGCGACAACTGGATATTTTTTAATCCCTGCTCTGTATAGGGAATATTCTGATCAGAAACAAAACAAAGTCTCCTCATCCCTGGATAATCCTTTGCCAACATATTGGAAATGTTGTCAAGCTCGGCAATGGTAATCTGTTTCCATGTATAGCTTGGTGATCCTTGTGCATCGAAAGTGATTAAAAAATCTCTGTCGTTGACACCTTGATTAGTGACCAAATAATAAACCCAACGAACCGACTTTGCGAAAAATTCGAATTCAATATTTGGGGTGGATTCGTTGATTTTGTTGAAATCACGTTGAATTTTGATAGTTGCAAAAACATTATCACCAAACCGTCCATCCTGTTTAGGATCAGCTCTTAGAAAATTGTCGTTGCTAGGCAATTGAGATAAATCGGTATAAAGAGGAAACTCGGAATTTTTTAAGCGAAGCTCGAACGATAATTGGGTATCGTTGGCAAATTGAATTATTGGTGTCTTGTTATCGTTTATTGGAACATAAATATCCATGCCATTTTCTTTCGGTTTTACCAGGCATCGATAGTTTCTCAGCAATGTCGCGGTATCTTTCTCGTCAACAAGTTTTTCGGTATACTTTTGGGGGTTAACCGTGAAATCGGTACACAATCCATCTTTGTAATAGGTGTGCTTAAGGCTGATCGAAAGCAACTGTTCGTATTTCATAAAAGTTGCCCACTATTGGAAGATTCCGAAATATTGATCTGTGGGATTGTATCTTCTGTTCTGAATATGACCGCTTTTACCTTGTAGGCAAGCGACGGTAAATAACTATTTCTTAGTGCTCCCCATAATTCGTTTTGTTGAGTCACCGACATGCTGTATATTTCAATGACTAGATGATCAATATCGTCGCCGAGTTCTGGTGTATTCTCATGGCTTAAATAATTGTAACTCTGAAAATACTTAATAATCAATGATAAATAGTGTAACCCCTGTTCATATACCTTAAAACGTACACTAACAAGAATATAAAGATTTAATGCGATATCCGGTTGTACTTTCTTGGAAACCCCATCAGAAGATAGCCTAATATAGGCTTCACCTTGTCGAAACGCCTTCTCCTGCTCTACATTAAATAAAAGTATGGAAACGGCGTCCAGTTTAAAAGGATTCTGGTCAGTCTTCATTTCACCATCGATAAAGTAAACCTTATCTTCTCCATATCCGGATACTCCGATCATGGTTCGAAAATGGCTATTCAATCGATTTTTCAACAAAGTAAGAACATCGCCAATCATGCAATTAATCTCCTTAGATTTAACCTCTGGACATATTCAGGCTTGCTGTAGAGGTAGTCAATAACTAGCCAGAATATTAATAGTTATTAAATTGCTGCCACAAATAACTAAATATGATCCGTAAACACAGTCAAGGAACGTTTTTTTCTCAATCTAAAAATGGGACACGTTTAGCAATGTGATTACGCCAATCATCAAGAGGCCATTCACAACATCACTGGCTATATTGACAGTTTTTACAACCGCCAATAATCGCATTGTACATTGAGCTATCTATCTCTCAATATCCATAGACATCAAATCTCAGGTAATGAGTAGATTTAAAGCATCCCCAAGTACCAACCAAACTTTTTAAGGATTATATTACTTAAAATAGAAAAATCAATACGTATAAATACCTATAACAACTAGCTTTAAAAATAAGCGGTTTTAGCATTCAAAAGTGTGCTGACGATTTTAAACACGTTAAAAAAACCGGGAATAGTAGCGAGTAAATCGCTACGTTGCTTTAGGATCGGATCGTTATTGATATGATTTTTGATGGTTGTTCGGGTTGCTTTTAGCTCAACTTCAAGAGAAAGCCGCCTCCTGGTTTTATGATGTCAAAGTGGCTTGTGCGTTTGACGAAAATACCATTGATAGAAATGCGCTGGTTTTATCCCGTCCGTTAGACATCACTATAACCACCGAGCAAATACTTAACAAAAAAACCATTCCTGTTTTTTGCCAATGAAGATCCGCAAATTTACCCTTTTTTGCAAAATAACCGGAAAAATATTGTTCTGGTGATCGGCTCAGCCTGGGACAGCAGAAACTATCCGGCAGACAAGTTTGTAAAAATAGCACAGGCGTTACAGCAAAACTGTTTGGTCGTTTGGGGCAGTGAGCAAGAAAGAGAAAAAGCAGACTGGATGGCCGCGCAATCCGCCACGATACAATTCATGCCCCGGATGGATTTAAACAGCTTAAAAGCGCTGATTGCCCACTCCGATTTGTTGATTGGGAATGATACCGGCCCGACCCATCTTGCCTGGGGATTAAACAAACCTTCCATTACCCTTTTTGGCCCGACACCGGTTAGCCGGGTTTACCAGACCGACATCAACAAAGTCGTTAAATCGGCTTCCATTGTCAATCCGTTTAAACTGAATAAACAGGATTATTCAATTAATGAGATTGATGAAAACGAGATTATTGAGCTGGCAAAGGCGTTGTTGAACTGAATTTGATTTTCGGTCGGGTAGGGCATTCTGTTCACGCCTTTTATTTTCAAAATCTAGGTGTTATGAATCTGGCCTACTCTGACGAAGAATTGCCAGTTGTTGATTTCTTTACTGCCTGTTCCTGTTCAAATTCCCTGCGAAGTTCTGCGAGGCGGTCGGGGAACTTCGTGAAGCGATCATCGAGGTCGATGCCAGTGTCTTTTAGCCGACGCTGGAGATCGGTCATGGCATTTTTTGCCTCGCCGACACGGTGTTCGTCGCCTGACAAGCTATTGCCGAGAACGCTGGGGAGCTGTTTGAGTAGATCAAGCAGAGCAGGTGCTGCGTCGGGCGTGATGGTTGTGTCCTGAGCAACTGGGGTTCGATTGAACACATCCAGTTGGGTTCGCCAATCCGCAAGTTTTTCATCGATGGCTTCACGAATCTCGCCGAGTGCTTGACCAAGTTGGTCTTTGGCCCACTGGCGGGCCTGGGCTTCGGGGATTTCATTTGCCTCGATGGAAACGGCATCGACAAATGCTTCCTGACCACTGAGGGTTTTGATACAGAAGTTTCCTGCCACAAGAGACGTGTTATTGGCAATCAGGAAAAATCGTGACTGGTCAGTAGTCATCCATAAATTGAGGTCTATGTCGGTCATAATGATCTAGTCCTTTTCATAGCGTGGAGTCGTGTTTAAAATCGGCTGGGTTTAATACTTTTCTTTTTAGGTCAAAATACTATTGAGCTTCGAAATATTGGTTTCCATCTCGATTTCTCCAGATTGTAAAATACTTCGACATGGTCAAATCATTGAAGTGCGATCAAAGTCTTCTGGTATAAGACCTCGGTTGTAAAGCTGTAAGTAGGTTTCTTCTCTTTTTTTAGATGACTCGATGTATTTCACCTCATCTTCGAAAATGGGAACCACCATTAATAACGTAGTGGGTTCATCGATTCCAGGGAATTCAAAGCTATAAACTGGATCCAAATTAACAAGCATAGCTTTCCCAAACCTTGGAAAAAATGGAAACTCGAAGTTATTGAGTATCTGATTTTCTTCAAACAATCGGCGTGTTTTCAAAGGTGCAAGACCTATATTCACAAGTGCTTTACCAAGTGAATGTAGGTTGCTATCGCTAAATGTTCCTTTCACTTCTATGCCAAATTCAGCCTTGAATCCCTCAACAAGGTTCGCAGAGCTTAGACCAGCCGTACCAATAAGTGTTGTGTTTGCATCTGAGTCTACAGGAAGATAGATTACTAAGGCGACCGATGATAAGGGAGGGGCGTTTATATCAAAACGAAGAATCTTTGACGGTGTGCCAAACCATGTCGTATAGCTTTGAATTATTGATTCTATATAGTCAGCCATGAGTGCAATTTCCTAAAAAATATTAATTATCCCACCAGTATGGGTTGCTACCTCGTCCTTTTGTCGGAAGTTCATACCTCTGAGCTTCAGCACCACTCGCAGACGACTCCTCTTTATGTTCTGGTCCGTGATAGTTTTTAGGATTCTGATTCCATTCATAATTTTCATCTTTCGTCTGTTTATGTCCAGGTATTGGCTTACCCTCGTTCCAATGACCAGAGGCACCAGGAGGTTTATGCCCTAGAATAGCGTCATCAAATGTGAAGTCTTTATTTGGACTCCCTTCTAGGACACTATAGTAATGCGCCTTATTTTTATGGTAACTGAGATCATGTTCTTCCGAAGATGTTGGTTTTTTGAATTTCCCTTTTCCGATAGGTACTCCCAAAAGTCCTTTGCTAAGAATCGTTAGTCCAGTTTGAGAGTCCTTTTTCGGATTAACATATCCATATTTTTGTCTGTTGTTTGGATGAACCTCACGCCATTTTGCTTTTGCTGGATCGAATGTACTAACGCCTTGGTTATCTGTCTTTGCAGATTCAATTCGAAAAAGCAGCCCTTTTTGCACCCAGTCTTGAACTATTTTTTGTGCTGATCTGGTCTGGACTCCTAGAAATGGAGCTAAATCATTAGGGGTTGAAAATGGACTACTTTTGAATTCTTTCCTGACTTTCTTAATTCGTTCATCATCATTTAAATCGAGAAGCTCCTGTATCTCTGAAATAGCTTCTCTAAGTTCTTTCTCATGAGTTTTGATAGCATCATTTACACTGGCTTTTTTCTCAGATGAAGCATCTTTTACCAGTTTTTCTTGTTTTTTAAGTGCTTTTTCCAAACTGTCTAATGCCTTACTCGCTTTCTTAATCGATGCTTGTGCGTCTTTGGCTCGTTCTTCATCAGTCGCATCGAGCTTTTTCGCCTGATCTCTATAAGTATTCAACGCTGTTCGCACTGGATGAGGTTTACCACTAGCCATTATAGGTACATATGTCTCTCCCTCAGGAGCAATCCAAAGATGGTGTGATTCAGTGCCAACAGTCCACTCAAGATCTTCACCTACTGTACTTTCACCAGATTTATTCTCTTTCTTATCTTTGTCTTTCCCTCCAATCCCCACTGCCGCTAAGAACGCCTTGCCCTTTTCAATCATCCACACCAGTGCTTTTTCGATTAGCCCCATGATCCAGTCTTGGAAGCTCTTAATTTTCTCGGCAATCTTGGTGGGTAAATCGCCCAGACTCAGGTAGTCTGCAATGAAAGCAATGACAGGGGCTATTAGCATTCCCAGTGCTTTTTCTACTGCGTTGGCGAAACCACCAATATTGCCCGCCAAGACATCAGCGATACCATTTACCACTGTCTCGATAAGCGTGAAAATTCGAGCTGCATTTTGGAAGAGCCACTTTAATACTCGATAAATCGCTTCAAGTGCCTGGAAAATCGCACCAACTGGATTGAATAGCATGATAATTCTTGCTGCTACCTGCTTGATGATCGCAGAAACGAGGAAATCAACAGCAAGCTGAACCACTTGATCAACAATAGACTGGGGATCCAGTTTTTCTTTGATCATTTCGTAGATGCCTTCTGGTCCTTTATCCATGAGGAAGGACACCATTGAATAGACTTTTTCGAGTAAGGCGACATTTTTTTCGCCAACTTGTTTAGCCAAAACCTTGCGAATTCGTGGCCAAGTTATGCCCATCAACTGTAAGAAGAATGTGATTACGCTTTTGAGTGAAAAATCTTTCGGAATTTGCACGCCAACATCACCAAGCCCGCCAGTCAACCAACTGATGAAGCCTTTGAGTATGTGCGTACCGAAGTTGTCAAAAAATTGGGTGAAGCCCTGCCCAAGCCCAGAGAATAGGTTATTGGCAAATTTCGTGGCATCATCGGCAATGTCTTTGGCAACTTTTTTGATTTTTGCGATGATTGCCCAAAAAGAGGCAGGTTGTATGCCAACCAATTCGAGCAAGCCTTCGATGATAAATTTGACGGGATCATCAAGGAATCGACCAATAGCATTAGCAATCCGACCAAGTAATCCAGCCGCTTTTTTACGGAGTTCGGCGATTTGCCCGCGTACTTCGTCAACCGCTTGGCTGGAGCGATTGATTAAGTCTTTGTTGAAATTATCGCGTGCAGCAATAACCTGGTTGTGAAGTTGATCGAGTTGTCCATCGAATTTGGTTTGTTCCTGCTTAGCCCAATCTTGCAAGGATGCGGGCAAGTCGTTAAAAATTTTGGTGATACGGTCACGGGCGTTTTTGATAATCAAATCGCAGGTTGCGATGACTGAGTTTACTTTGGTTGAAATCGCAGTAAGTTTGTCAATAACACCATCACCAAAGTTTTTCTCTGCTTTAGTGTAACCTTCTTCTGCCCAGCCTGGTAAACCAGTAACAGCATCCCACAGACCAACCACAAAGCCAGCGGCACCCGAATGCCGCTCGTCAATACGTTTTTGCACGGGCGCAAGATCGTTTTTAAACTTGGTAGTCAGAACGTCCTTGGCTGATTCCCATTCTTTCATCGCGTTGGATGCCAGTGGTTTGAGTAGTTCTGTAACTTGTGTTTTTGCATCTTCAAAGGTTTTTTTGGCTTCTGCACTCGCTGTGGTTCGCATGGTCTCTTCCGAGCCAACCATACCTGTCTGTTGCGATGAAGTATTTTTGGTAGTGGCAGTACGCGATTTTGTGAGTGCCGCTAGTGCTTGTGCCTGAAGAGTTGCCATATCGCCTTCAGCTTTCGAAAGCGTTTCTTGTTGTCCAGCGAGTATTTTTGCAGGGTCTTCTTTCGCGGTTTGGTCAAGTTCGCCTTGTACTCCGCGTGCTTCTGCAATAGGACCGCTTTGCACGAGTTGGGCGGAGGGTGTATTCATACCCGCATCCTGCATTTTCTTCTTGCTGTCTTCTACATCGACATCGAGGGAAACACTTTCTGCCGGGACGGCATCTGGCGTTGCTGCCTGAGCGTTAATTGGTTGTGTTCCAACGACGGTTGGTTGCGGCGGTAAGTCTTGTCCTTTAGTAGGCGTTACCGCTCCGGGTGCTTTATTGACGCTGGCGTAATTATCCTGAACTTTCTTGGTTTCACCTTCGACGGCGGTATTCAGTTGGTTTCCCGCTTCAAGTGCTTCACCTTCTGGCTTAGCTTCCATTAGAGCATCTTCATCAGGTGGACGTTTGTTGCGGATTACTTCGCGTATACGCTCGCAGAGCTTGACGATTTCTGGACTTGGAGCCGCCTGAACCTGTTTGATCAGTTCTACTTGAGCCTTTGCTGTTGCCTCAGCATCGGGTTCAGTTACTGCTTGCCTAGCTGCTCCCACTTGGCTAGCTCCGCTTGGTAAGGTGCTATGCGCGGTTGCTGCTTTACTTGCGTGTGCTTGTACTCCCTGAATTCGTTTTGCGGTTTTGGGTGATATGCCACTGGGTGGTTCGGGTATGTGTAGTTTTACGGTGAGATCGACCGACTTGGTCTTATTTCCGCTGATAGTTTCTGCATTGCCAGCAGCCAGATCGCTTTTTACCTCTGATTGCGCACTTTCCGGCTTAACACCCCCTGATTTTTCTGATCCAGCCGTTTGTTCCGATGTTGATTTTACGGTTTCCGTTCCAGGTGTTGACACTGCTTCAGTTGCGGCACTATTCACGCCTTTCTTAACCGAAGCCCCTGCACCTGAACTTGGCGGGGGCACAGCAGCGATAGCAACTAAGCTCGGTGTTGGAAGCGTTATGCTCGGCTGTTCGTGAACGACATCTGTACCTATAGCGGTTGCTGACGATGCCTGCTTTGAGACAGATGGCATAACCTTGGCTGCGACAGGTGAAGTTGTAATAGGAGTAACAGACGTTTTGGAGGGAATTGCGG